>WLWD01000017.1_pt1 | contig 177496 bp, 148 predicted proteins | sample 6712731 | NCBI WGS metagenome assembly WLWD01 (sample SAMN12718690, study PRJNA576275) | sponge metagenome | isolation source: marine sponge | host: Mycale hentscheli | place: New Zealand: South Island, Marlborough, Capsize Point | collected 2014-11-01 | reverse complement strand
TTTGTTTCCCAGAATTTTTATCGCCTGATTTATCGAGAGTCTCCCCTGTAGTACCGGAGCATCAGTGGGAGCTGCCAGGATTCTGTTGCGTTTTATCCCTCGATAGACCGCTGGAGTGAAGTAGGTTGAAACGATATTTGTCTGATTTTCGAGGTTCATCTGCCTAAGAACACTGATGGCGGCCTCAGCCATTAACGCATTGCCAACAATGTAGTCGATATTTTGGTAGGCCTCCAGGGCTTCCTGTACCAATGTACGTTGGATTTCCTTACCTGTATCTCCTGACTTTGTCACCACAATTTCTATTTCTCCATCTTTGATGCCCTGACGAAAGCCCTGTTCAATAAACTTGACCCATCCCGCTCCTTTGGGGCCAGGGAACCACGCTACTCGCACAGGAGGTCCGCCCTGAGGGTGCCTTTGAGCAATGTACTCTCCCGTAACTCTTCCCATTTCCACCCAGGAAACCCCTGTTTTTGCGATGATACCGCTATCGTTGATGTCGTTAACAGTGGCCAGAACGGGTATTTCGGTGGCGATTTCGGAAATTGTTTTAGTTAAGTCATCGAAAGAAACGGTGCCCAGGATCAATGCATCAGCACCGGACTTTGTGCACTGCATAATCTGTTGACGTTGTCTTTCTATATTTGGGTATCCCCCTGCCTCAACCAGAGTAAATTTAGCTCCTAATCGTTTGGCTTCCTCGACCATGCCATAGTTTACATTTAGCCAGTAAGCATCCTTTAAGTGGGGGTAGGAGATGCACAGATGCCAGGGTTTCGAAGCTCGGGACGCAGGCGTATATTCAATAGGAGTGATCTGACTTTGATAATTAAAAGGCTCACTCCAGGAGTTTACTTTCCACTGCCTAATGTCTTCGGTGAAGCCATTGGACGAGTGTACAGCAAGGAATAAGACGAAAAGAAGCTGGTTCAGTTTTTTCATATTAATATCAATAAGCGACATCAAGATTTTTTGGCCTTGTCTATATTTTTATTACCAAAAAACCGAATTGAGGAATCTTCCACGCAAGTTTATGCCAGATGGCATAAAATACGGTAGTGCTAAATCGATGAATTTTCGTCAGTAGAATAACGACGGAGACGAACGGATCCGTCATTGATATTGGTGGGCGATTGACGTCAGAAATATTGGCAGAAATACCGACAGAAATACTTTGATGTAGTGTGACAAAAGGCTGATCCAAAGACACTCCCAGGAAACCTGCGTTGGATTTTCGGCATAACCTTACCAGGTTATTGACTGATGCCAGAGTAGAAGAATCGAGTCGGGCGTGTCCTGGACAATTAGAGCTAACTATTATTATTATCAAGCCAACCACTATCAGGCTAATTATTATCAATCGGATAATTACGATAACTCTTATTGCGACTATATGGTGAAAATTAGCATTCCTGCCAAGCTGTTGATTGCTTTCGGGGCGGTGGCCTTATTGTCGCTTTTCGCTGCAGGAGTCGGCATTTTTGGTTTCCAGCGGATTTCTACAACCCAAAACTCCGTGATTAATCAAGCTATTCCAGTTCTGAAGGATGCTCATGCGCTGACCCGAATTAATACAAGAATCGGGGCTTTCGCCCAGCGGCTATTGGATGTTAGTGATCAGCGGCAGTATGAGGAGACCAGTGAGCAACTAAAACAGCATATGATTTCCTTTCGACAGTTAATCGATCGACTGGTACACCAGGAGTTTGCGGTTGACTATCTACAATCAATTAACCAGGTATTCAATCAGATAAATTTGATTCTTGGTAAACAGAATGAACTCGTGGCAAAACGTCTTGAGGTACAGGGAAGCATGACAGAGATGGCTGAGCGTTTGATTTCCAATACCGCGCAGCTAAGCGATCTGTCTAATTCACTGGTAGCAAACGCAGCGACGACCACGACCGCTGTTGCTTCCAGCCTTTATGATCTGGTCGAACAGGGGACGCCACCGTATAAGTTGTACGATGTGTTTGATCGACTTATCGAAGTGGACATCGATGAAATGGAAAGGATGTTTGAACTCCGTCTGCGGAGCTCAAATCTGAGTTCGATTGTGAGTCAGGTTGTTAAGGAAACAGAACAAACAGAAATTAATTCTCTAAAGCAAAAAGCCATTGAAGTGGTTTCCATCCTTGAAAGGCGAGTTAATGAAATTAACGATCCCCAGAGAAAATTTAAAGCTCATTCGTTGTTACGGAGTATGCGTCTAGATTCCGGACCGTTGAATACCCTCAATCTTTTTAAACTGAGAGAGCAGGAATTAGCCTTGCAAAATGCGTTGGCGGAATCTGATCAACGATACCGGGTGGAAGCCTCAAAGCTTAACTCTATTGTTAGCGGGCTGTCGAATTCCAGTGGTTCTGTGATGGAATTGGCAACTCGAAAAGCAGAGAGTTCGTTGCGTGAGAGCCGCCAACTTTTTATCTTCATTACGATTTTAGCTTTAGCTCTTATACTATTGATTCTATGGCGTTATGTACATGTCAACGTTATTCGCCGACTGCTGTCATTGAAAGAGGCGACACTTGCCATAGCTGGAGGGAATCTCGGATATAGAGTAGATAATTCGGGTAAGGATGAGCTCAGCAGTATGGCGGATGCCCTGGTTCTTTTTCGGGACAATGCCCGGGAGAAAGAAAATCTGGATCAGGAACTGCAAAACCATAAGAACAACCTTGAAAAAACGGTTAACTATCGAACCAACCAGCTAAGGCTGTCAAATGAGAAACTAGAAAAGGAAGTAGCAGAGCACGCCATCGCCAGGCAAAAAGCAGAACAGGCGAATCGTGCGAAAACTGATTTCATGGCAACAATTAGCCACGAATTAAGAACTCCATTAAGTGGTGCTCTTGGAACCTTGAACCTGCTTCATGCGACGGGGCTTACGCCGAAACAACGCGAATACCTAAATGCCATTGACACAGCGAATTCAGTGCTGCTGGATATTCTCGATAACGTTCTCGGATATTCTCAGGTCAGGGCCGGGAAGATCGACATAGAGCAGGAGAATTTTAATTTGCATGAGTTAATGCACAATGTTGTGAACGTAATGACCGCATCGGCCAAGCAGCGGGAAAATACGATGGTGTTAGAGTTGGATAATACTGTATCCGTTTGGTCAAAAGGGGATTCTGGAAAGTTAAACCAGATTCTGATGAATTTGATCGGCAATGCGATCAAGTTTACCCAAAAGGGAACCATTACAGTGACAGTGAGAAAAATTGATTTTGGTGATGACAAAACAAAAATTCAATTTGAAGTAATCGACACCGGAATAGGAGTAAGCGAAGAGAAGAGAGAAGAAATTTTTATGGCATTTACCCAAGGGGATTCCTCCACATCGAGGCGGTATGGAGGAATTGGATTGGGATTAGCTATTTGTAAAAGTCTTGTTGATCTGCTCGATGGGAGCATTAGTCTGTATAGCATTCTGGGTGAGGGCACCACAGTTTGCCTTATTCTGGATTTCGAATCCGCAGACAATGAAGATCTTAATCCCATGTCTGTGAACCAATTGGGGATGGGGGCTGCGGGAGCATTGGAACGAAAGATCGTCCTATTGGTTGAAGATGACGAAACCAACCGATTGGTTGTGAAGCATTATCTGGAATCCATGGGGCATACGGTGGTCGTTGCGGAAGATGGCCATATCGCATTAAAGGCACTTGAAACCCAGATATTAGATGTGGTTTTACTAGACATTAGTTTACCTGGTGCGGATGGCATGGCCGTTGTGAAAAAAATCAGGCAGAGTGAAATAGGGTTATCTACTCGATTACCGGTGATCGCAATGTCAGCCCATGTGTTTAATGAAGAAGTAGAACGTTATCTGGAAGCAGGAATGAATGGTTTTATCGGTAAACCATTCACACGTGATGACCTGGCATTAACACTATCTGATACTCTGGGGGAAGTTGACGCTGCTGGAGATGTTGATAATGTCATTCAGTCGGCGGGCTCAGTTGCCCAGGTCCGGGAGAATATCAGCGATACTCGACCAGACCCTTCAAAACCATTGGAGGGGAGTCCGCGGCAATCGATACTGAATCAGAATCTGATTCGCGATGATCTGTCTTATCTTGGCCGGAAAAAAGTTATGGAACTGGTTTCAATTTATCGGAAAAATATCACTAGTGATATCAACGAGTTAAGGAACTACATGGACTCAGAAGATCAGGAGGCGGTTACCCGGTTAGCTCATAGAATGAAAAGCGGAGCCGGTAATCTTGGGTTTTTATCTCTGTTCCACTTGCTTGATGATGTAGAGAATGGGAAAAGAAAAGAAAGCGAAGTGATAAGAGAAATTGCTGATTGCAGCAACGCATCCATTCAGGCATTGGATGACTTTGTTGCATCAGTAACTGGTTCACAAAACATGTAACCTTCCCCATGGATGGTCTTTATCAGGGTTGGCTTTTTGGGGTCAATTTCCATTTTTTGCCTTACCCTTCTAAGTAGTCGTCCCTGAAGAACCCGAAAAGGCTACATATACAGTATAAACTGGATATAGTCCTGGTTTGAATCGACCGGAATTGTTAAACTGGCGTTCAGTTTCTGGTCGAACACGAGGTATATATGCTACCTGACAGCCCGGTGAATGACGATCAACTCAGTTTCTTCAACATCGTTGATCAGCTGGATACGTCCCATCCCCTGATTGCCCTTGGCAATACCCTTGACTGGTCATCGCTTGAAGCCTCCCTGAGCCAGTACTACAGCGCGAAGGGGCGGGCCGCGAAACCGATCCGGTTGATGAGCGGATTGCTGATGATCAAACAGCTGTACAGCTTAAGTGATGAATCGGTGGTGGATCAATGGAAGATGAACCCGTACTTTCAGGTGTTCTGTGGTGAGGTGAGTTTCCAGACGCAGGTACCGTGCCATGCGACGGAACTGGTGAAGTTCCGCAACCGGATTGGGTCGGAGGGAGTCAGGGAGATCTTTTCGCTGTCGGTAAAACTGCATGGGAAGCTGGCAGAGGAGCGGACAGTACTGGTAGATACCACGGTACAGGAGAAGGCGATCACGTACCCGACAGACAGCAAGTTGGCGATAAGGATCATCAATCGCCTGAACAAGCTGTCGAAGTTACACGGGATACAACAACGACGAACGTACGTAAAGGAAGTGCGGTCACTTCGTTTGGCATGTCGTCATTTCCGTCACGTGAAACGACGTCGTAAGGCGAACAAGGCGTTGAAACGATTACGAACCATTGCGGGTGTGTTGCTCAGGGCATGCCAACGGAAGTTACCGATCGATGTTCTGACGGCGCAGGAAGCGAACTTTGCGTTATACGAACGTGTTTTGTCTCAACAGCCCAAAGACAGGAACAAGGTTTACTCCCTGCATGATCCTGCTGTGTACTGCGTGGGCAAGGGGAAGGATCACAAGGCGTATGAGTCTGGTCGCAAGGCGTCAGTGGTGGCGACGAAGGAGTCACAGGTGATTGTGGGGGTGGTGAGTCATGACGAACATGATCATGATTCGAAGACCCTGAAAGCAGCACTGACAGAAGCCCATACCCACCGTGAGACATCGATCAGGCTGGCGGTGGTTGACCGGGGATATCGGGGAGCGAAGAATAAAGTGGATTGTGAGGTGCTGTTACCGGGTCCTCCGCTGAAACGGGACAATGCTTATCAACGCCAGAAGAAACGGATACTGTGTCGCAAACGAAGTGCGATAGAACCGATCATCGGTCATTTGAAGCATGATCATCGTTTATTGAGGAGCTGGCTGAAGGGAGCCGAAGGAGACCGTATCAATCTGCTGATGGCGGGTTGCGCGTGGAATTTGAGAAAGTGGATGATCGCTTTCTTTTTGTTTGAAAAACCCCACGGCGGAGAGCAAACATTACTCGCCATTGCCTGTTGTCAGCCCCTTGGGACGCCGCTAATCGTCGTCTGGGTGTTGTCCTGATCCGAAGGTCGAAAATGACGCATGATCGCTAACGACACCGCGCCTTTTTTCAGGACGGACTAATTAGAACATCAATGGTTCTGTCATTGGGGTTCCAGCTACGATGGGTGATGCAATTCATCAACCTTTCTCTGGACAGCGTTTGTCCAGGATGGGCGGTAAAAGTAGCCAGTAGATCCAATTCAGCTCTGGTCATCTCCATTTCTTCTCCGGACGGAGACGTGAGCGTTCGCCGAAGCGGGTTAAGTCCCCAACCAGCAAATAGTTTCTCATGGTTTACCCTGGGTGATGATTGCGCTTCCGCCCGCCTCAGCAACCCTTTCACACGGGCGAGCAATTCCCGGAAATTAAAAGGTTTCGTCACGTAATCGTCAGCGCCAATCTCTAGCCCGATAATTCGATCTACTTCGCTGTCCTTTCCGGTAACGAGAATAATGCCAATGTTGGAATTGGATCGCAGGTCTCTGGCGATAGAGAGGCCATCGTCATCGGGAAGGTCAATGTCGAGCAGAACCAAATCTATTTCCCTGGTTTGCAGGTGTTTTCTCATTTGCTGGCCATTGCTGGCCGTCGCGATGCCATACCCTTCCGATTCGAAATATGACTTCATCTTCGACTGGGCAATTTCATCATCTTCCACAATCAGTAAGTTAGTCTTCTGATTACTCGTTTCACGTTGCATTTTTGTTAACAATTTTTAACAAATAAAATCACTTTTTTAACAAAACTTGTCTAACTCGTTTGTATATGATCTCTATCATAGCGCAGGTTAGTTCCAGAGTGTATGAGGATAAGATGGAAGATAGCTCCTGATTTTCCACTGAGAACATTCGGAATTGGCGCCATAATAACGATTAATTCCCCGGAGGAAGTTATGCAAAGAAAACTAATCACTGCAGCTGCTATTTTGGCTACTGCAGGTTTGATTAATGTCGCGTCAGCGGCGGTTCCTGAATCGGATGATCCAATTATCATTGTTCAGAATAACTGGACCAGCCAATTGGTTCTATCCAATGTTGTTGGAAATGTGTTGGAGGGCATGGGATATACTGTTGAATACACTCCTTCCGATTCTCAGCTCCAGTTTACAGCAATCGCAAATGGTGACATGCACTTCCAGGTTGAAGCCTGGGAAGGTTCAATGAAAACCGCTTTCGAAAATGCAGTTGAAGAAGGCATGATCGACGCTGGAACTCATGATGCGGTGACTCGTGAAGAATGGTGGTACCCCTCTTATATGAATGACATGTGTCCAGGTCTTCCTGACTGGAAAGCACTCGATGCCTGTGCCGAGAAATTTGCGACTGCAGAAACTGCACCTAAAGGACGCTTTGTTGGTCCTCCAGCAGATTGGGGAAAACACTATGCTGAGCGTATCGAAGCACCGGAAATGAATTTCACTGCGATCAACGTAGGTCAAGCGGCAACACTTTGGGCGGAGCTTCAAGCTGCGTATGATCGTAAAGAGCCTGTTGTACTGTTCAATTGGACTCCTAACTATATCGAAGCGGTATTCGAAGGCCAGTTCGTAGATTTTCCTCAGCCAGAGCCTGCATGTTTCGAAGATCCAGCATGGGGACCTAACTCTAATGCGGTCGGAGATTGTGGTGCAACTCATGCTGGATGGTTGAAGAAAGCGGCGTGGAGTGGAATGGCGGATAAATTCCCTGCTGCCTGGGGTGTTATTCAGAAAATCAACTTTAACAATGCCCAGATCGCTTCTGCATCTTCGTTAGTCGATGTTGAAGGAATGTCTCCTGAAGAGGCTGCTGTTAAGTGGATTGAAGACAATGCTGATGTTGTTGCGTCCTGGCAGTAATTAAAGGTTCGTCACTACAATAAATGTAAATACAATTATCAATACAATTAGGTATTATTTTTGTCTTTTACTAAATGCACGTTGTAACATTACCGGGTATAGTTTCTATACCCGGTTTTTCTTTATACTAGGGAAGTAAAAATTCTGATTTCCCATTCACTGTTGCGATTGACTGCTCATATTGACTGTTTATATTGACTATTTCTAACTGGTTATGTTTAAAGACGTAAAAGCCCAAAACGTATCGTAAAAACTACCAGGCCAGATAACGCTCGCTTTTGGGGCTGAAAACAGAAACATAATAAGCTTGATCAGAAAATCTTCGGAATGGAAGTACCGAAAATACAATTAGGGCTTCATTAAAAATAAAGGCTGCAAATGAACAACGAAGTACAAATATCATGTCGAAATATCTGGAAAGTGTTCGGTACAAACCCCGAAGATTTTCTTGCCAGACACAATGGGCAGCCTTCTGATGAAGACTTCGTGAACGAAGGTTATATTGGTGCGGTTCGGGATGTCTCTTTCGATGTTCGAGCTGGAGAAATAATGATCATTATGGGTCTTTCAGGATCTGGGAAATCCACGGTAATACGCTGCATTACCCGGTTGAATGATCCAACCGCAGGAGAAATCGATTTCGAAGGAGAGAATATACTTGATGTCACTCCCAAGGAGCTTATCGAGATTAGACGACATAAAATGGGCATGGTTTTCCAGAATTTTGGTTTACTTCCCCATCGATCAGTTTTAGATAATGTTGCCTTTCCGCTGGAAGTGCAGGGTATCGACAGGGCCACACGTAACGCGCAGGCCAAGGAGATGGTTGAACTCGTTGGATTAGGAGGAAGGGAAGACTATTTTCCCCGTGAGCTTTCTGGTGGGCAGCAGCAACGCGTGGGTATTGCCAGATCGCTTGCGGTCGAGCCGGATGTCTGGTTTCTTGATGAGCCATTTTCCGCATTGGATCCGCTGATTCGCATGGAGATGCAGGATGAATTTATTCGACTCCAAAAGCTTCTAAAGAAGACCATTGTCTTTATTACGCATGATTTTGAAGAAGCCACGAGATTAGCCGATCGTATTGGTATCATGAAAGATGGGAGACTTGTTCAACTTTGTACTCCTGAGGAGATGATTTTGAATCCCGCCGATGAATACGTTGCCGAGTTCGCAAAAAAGGCACCTCGAGGAAGAATTATCTCCGCCCGGGCAGTTATGGGGCCACTGGTGGATACGGTTTCGGCTGAAAATGGAGTGAATGCGACTACGAAAATTGGTGATATCGCTGCCCAGGTATTGAATTCCGATGCTCCCGTCGCTGTCCTTGATGACAATGGTAAGCCCATTGGAGCTGTTGATCGCGCGATGATAACGGACGCGTTATTCGGAGAAGAGGGATAATGACGGTGACTGCCAGCGATCCGGGAGCCGGTGCAATGAAAAACAGTATTGGTGTTCTGCTCAAAAAGCACACCTTGCTTGCCCAACTCGTTGGGATAACTGCGATAGGCATGATCATCTCGATGGTTTGGGAGGGTGCTATCCGTTGGCCCGCAGAGCTGGTTTTGCCCCTGAAGTTCTGGTTAACGGACTTTTTCAAATGGCTTGGCAAGGAAGCGGCGATTGGTGATTACAAGTTTAAGGAATTTACGCGTTCAATCTCCTGGGTTCTGGCGCAACCACTAAAATGGACTGAGTACGCGTTATTTAGAGGAATAAAGATGCTTGGCTTACCTCCAATTCCATGGGTTGCTTTTGTTATTGGAGTGGGGATATTGGGCCATTGGATTGGCGGTGTTAGATTGGCCATTTTTTGTATTGTCAGCTTCGCTTATCTTGCTGTTTTTGGACTGTGGAAAGATTCAATGAAAACACTGTCCGTGGTCCTCGTTTCTGTTCCTTTTGCTGCGATTATTGGTTTGTGGTTGGGGATCTGGGTGACACGTTCCCGAAAGGCAGCAGCGATTATCACTCCGATGTTTGACCTGATGCAGGCGACCCCGCATATGGCGTACCTGGTGCCAATTGTTATTCTTTTTGGTTTTGGGCAAGTTCCAGCAATGATGGCGACAGTAATTTTTGCTATGCCCCCGATGGCGAGATGTGTCATTCTGGGAATTCAAACGGTACCCAGCGATGTCATTGAATCAGGAAGAATGTCGGGTTGTACACAGCGACAGCTTTTATGGAAAGTCCAATTACCTACGGCAAAACGTACCTTGATGCTAGGGTTGAATCAGGTGGTAATGCAGACCCTGGCAATGGCGGTTATTGCCTCCTTAGTGGGTGCTGCGGGTTTGGGGCAAAAGTTATTATTTTCTTTGCAGCAATTGCGACTTGGCGCCGCAGTAGAGCAGGGGCTTGCGATTGTTTTAATCGCAGTTGTCCTTGATCGTCTAACTCAAGCCTATGCCTATCGGCAACCTCAACATCTTCTCATTCATAAAACGTGGTTTCACAAGCATGCTCATTTGTTGACGTTTTTAGTTGTGCTTATTGTTACTTTTTTTCTTGCCAGCTTTTGGAAAGAGCTTGCAATCCTGCCTAAAAAACTAACTTTTACACTGGGTCGGGATCTGGATCATGTGGTGAGATGGATCTCAAAAGAATCTTATGACTACATTCAGCCGGTTAGAGATTTCATAACGGTATCCATGCTTATTCCTTTGCGCGATTTTTATCTCTGGATACCCTGGCTTGTGGTAATGGGAATCGTTGGAGTGGCTGGCTTCTATTTAGGCGGTTTGGCGGTCGCGGGCCTAACCTGTTTTTTAATTGGCATGATAGTTATCACAGGTTTTTGGGTTCCTGCTGTACTAACAGTTTATCTGGTATCCGCTTCGGTCGTGATCTGTATACTCATCGGTTTGCCAATTGGTATATGGGCTTCCAGATCGGAGAGAGTCGCCAGGGTCAGTATGTCAATATGCGACACGCTCCAGACCTTTCCGTCATTTATTTACCTGATCCCTGTCATTATGCTCTTTAAGGTTGGCGATCTATCTAACATTATTGCTATTTTAGCCTATGCCAGTGTTCCCGCTGTCAGGTACACCTATCTGGGGCTAAAACGAGTACCGGAGGTGCTTAAAGAAGCTGCGCTGGCGAATGGTTGTACTCCATCACAGAAGTTCTGGAAAGTAGAACTTCCGTTTGCTCTGCCTGAGATCATGTTGGGAATCAACCAGACAATTATGATGGCGCTTGCGATGACAGCGATCACTGCATTGATCGGTTCTCAGGACCTTGGGCAGGAAATCTACCGTGCCTTGCCGACTGCAGATACGGGCCGAGGAATATTGGCTGGGCTAGGAATTGCATCCATAGGGATTATCGCAGATCGCTTGATTGGCGCATGGGCGAAAGAGCGAAAAGCGATTCTGGGAATTAGTTAGGTTATGTAATACCGATCCCAGGGGCTTATGATGATGAATATAGCTAATACCTGGTGTCGGGCTATCTGTGCTGATACAAACGTAGAATGCTCCAGGAGTGTGGGAAAATGTCTATAGATATGAACAGTATTGTGCGCGTCCGTGAGCCCGGGCTGGGTCAGGACTGGCTTGGAAAGGAACGATATGTCGTCAAGGGCGGAGGTGTCGTTGTGCTTCCGGTATTAATTGGTGATTCAGTGGAAATTCGGGACCCGGAAGGTCTGCAAGAGGTCCATGTTCTGGCATTTAATTCGGTTAGCGAAATTGTCACTGACCAACTGGGATTGGTGCCGGATATTCGAGGCACTGCCATTGCTGAAATGTTGCACAGTCCATCATTGTCAGCGCTAAAGATTAAGCAGAAACTTGATTCCTTCTCAATAAATCCTGGTGATGCAGAAGCTGCCAGAGTACTCAGTGGTAGACCTGGAGAGGATACGAATACAACGTTTACCAGCGCAACAGAGGCAATTTGTCTGATTTGTGCACCAGCAGCTCCCATGTTGGTTTATGAACAGAATCCTCCCACCGATCTGGAAGTTTTTGTTACCCGGGCTAATCCTGGTGTCATTATCGCTAATGAACTGCCAGATCCATTAGGAGAACAGGCAATTGATTTGCGGATCGATGCGTCGACGGCAAAAGCCTATGAGGTCAAGGCGGGAGAGTATATTCAGATTATCGACGTTGATGGTCGGCAGTGTTCTGACTTCCAGTGTTTTGATATGGCCAAGTTGGATAAAGGGGTTGAGCGTTGTCTCGATGCAACTACAACACGAGCCTTAATGGGATCTGCTTATCCTGGTCCTGGTCTGTTTTCGAAATTTTATGATGTTGATTTTGAACCGATGCTTGAGGTTGTTCACGATACTTGTGGTCGGCACGATAGCTTTGGGTTGGCTTGTACAAGTAAGTACTACGATGAAGTCGGCTACCCGGGGCATGTTAACTGTTCCGAAAACTTCAACTTTGCTCTTATTGACTACCCTGTCGCGCCGAGAAAAGGTGGATGGCGATGAATTTATTTTTCAATACCTTTTTCGACGATGCATATCAGTTTATGTTTGATGATCCATGGTCGAGATCGGGTGACTATGTCTTGATGCGTGCATTGAAGGACATGGTTTGTGTTTCATCTTCCTGTCCGTGCGACATTGACCCAGCCAATGGATGGGTGCCCACAGACATACACGTTAGGACTTACACCAAAGAGAACTTATTCAAACGCGCAATCGCGTTTCGTAAAACCACTGATTCCGAGCCTGAAATGACTAAAGAAACCGGTTTCCATTCAAAAACATCCTCGCTGACCAGAAACTTTACCGAGTACAACGGTTTTTGGCTAGCAAATAGCTTTACCAATCATGGTGCGGTATCTGAATACTGGGCTTGCCGGGAGGGAGTTGTTATTACGGATTTATCCCCGCTTAGAAAGTATGAGGTAGTGGGACCTGATGCTGAATTGTTATTGCAGACTTGTGTCACCCGAAATGTCAGAAAACTCGCCGATGGCCATGTTGTATATACCGCGATGTGTTACGAATCCGGCGGAATGATTGACGACGGCACTGTTTTCCGACTGGGGAAAGACAATTTTCGTTGGATTGGTGGAAATGATACTTCAGGTCTTTGGTTGCGGGAGCAGGCGAAGGAGCGCGGCCTTAGAGCCTGGGTAAAAGACTCGACTTCCCAGCTACATAATCTACAGGTACAGGGCCCCAAAAGCTTGTCGGTACTGGAAAAAGTGATTTGGACCAGACCCGATCAGGCTTCGATTAATGAACTAAATTGGTTTCGTTTTTCTATTGCCAGAATTGGTGATGATATGGGCGTTCCTATTATCGTATCAAGAACCGGGTATACCGGCGAAATGGGATATGAAATATTCTGTCATCCAAGGGATGCGGAAGCTGTTTGGGATGCTGTTTGGCAAGCAGGGCAGGAATTTTCGATTGCTCCTCTTGGGCTGGAAGCGTTAGATATGTTACGTATTGAGGCGGGTTTGATTTTCGCTGGATACGAGTTTTGTGATCAAACTGATCCCTTTGAAGCCGGTATTGGTTTTACTGTTCCATTAAAATCAAAGCAGGATGATTTTATTGGACGGGAAGCGCTGGTCAAAAGGAAGGAATCCCCTCAGGAAAAACTGATCGGCCTTGAATTGTCTGGTGGCGAAATCGGTGGCCATGGAGATGGAATCTTTATTGGGCGTGAGCAGATTGGTGTCGTTACCAGCGGTACCATTTCTCCTATGCTGAGTAAAAACATCGCTTTAGCTAAAATCAAGATAATCCACGCTGAAATTGGAAAAGAAGTAGAAATCGGGAAGCTGGATGGCCATCAAAAACGAATTCCAGCAACGGTGGTTGTGTTTCCCCACTTTGATCCAAAGAAAGAGCGTGTACGCGGTAACTACGAATAGTTTCTCTGCTAGATCTAGATTATTTTTTAGCGAACTAAAAGTCAGAGAAGGAGCTTAGCGCGCGCTATTCATATTCATGCTCCCTATCCTCTCCATATTTGTTATTAGCGTGGTTATTTCGTGGGATTTCCCCAGGCGATCTTCATGATGGAAGACTGAGTTTCGCCATTCTTCCTCCGTCGACCACAATAACCTGACCGGTAATGAAACTTGCCTCTTCCGATGATAGCCAATACACGAGTCTTGCTATTTCACTCGGTTTTCCCGTTCGTCCAATAGGATGGATCTTACCGATTTTCGCCTTAAACTCTTCAAGGTTTGGCATGGATTCTACGAAGTCGACGTTAAGATCAGTATCAATCCATCCGGGTGCGACGGCATTACATCTGATTCCATCTTCTCCATGATCCACCGAAAGGGATTTTGTCAGGGCGTGTATTCCTGCTTTAGATGCGCAGTAGGCAGCGTGTTTCGGGTTTGCCACCATTCCTTCAATTGATCCAATATTGACTATTGATCCCCTGGTTTTTTTTAGATGTGGCATGGCGTATTTACAAAGCAGAAATGGTGCAGTCAGATTCAATGATATTGTTTTTTCCCAATGTTCCAGGGACATTTCTTCCACGGTCTTTTCCAGCATCATGCCAGCATTGTTAACCAGAACATCGATGCGGCCAAATTTTTTAATTGTCTGGCTAATCACCTTCTTGCACTCCTGGGGAACACAAAGGTCTGCAGAGACATGGGTGATATTCTTCATTTGTGGAATACTTCTTTGTGCGATTACTACTTCTGCGCCGTCCTGGCAAAACCGTTCACTAATGGCTGCTCCTATGCCGTTTCCCCCACCAGTAACAACCACAACTCTATTTTCAATTCCCATGGTATGTCTTCTAAGTGCCTAGTAAACCGGTTTCCCACCATTCACTTCTAGCAGGGCACCACACATGTATCGGGATTCATCTGAAGCCAGAAACGCGATGACATCGGCGATTTCAGCAGGCTCGGCGATATGGCCAATGGGAACGCTTTTGTTAAGCTCTTCGATTGCTTCGTTTGGGTCAAACCCTCTAACTTCGAACCCTGTACGGAGCATGGGAGTATTCACTTCATTTGGACAAACGGCATTTACCCGAATACCGTCTGGCGCATGATCTCGCCCCAGGCATCGAGTCATTGCTGCAACAGCGGCTTTGGTTGTGCAGTACACAAAGTGGTCTGGTCCCGGATAGATTCCCCAACAGGAAGCTGTATTCACAATGGTACCATGCCCCTGGTTTTTCATTATCCCAACCGTTGAACGGCAAAGACGGAAAATAGCTTCGACATTGACGCCCATGGATAACGCCCAATCTTCATCTGACGTCTCAAGTATGTTGCCACGACGCATGAGGCCCGCATTGTTGATCAATAACGTCCAGACTATGATTGATGTCGTACGCTCTTTGTGGAAGCTGGTCGCAGTCTGACTTGACCGAAAGATCCGCTACCAGTGGATAGAGAGTCGCATTGTGCTTATGCGCGATGGCGATGGCATCCTGTAAAACCTCAAGGTTCAAATCCGATGCAATAATTATCGAACCTTCGCGACTCAAACGTTCAACAATCGCCAGACCGATCCCTCCGCCGGCCCCCGTAATTAAAACTACCTTTCGTTTGAGGCTCATGAATTTAACTCGCTCAATGTTACTGGTGCACTAGGCAATTTTTTCGCTTATTCTAGCTAGTGGTTTTTCATTGATTGGTAGGTGGATGAGGGCAGCGAGTAGGCCAAGAATAATTCCAGCCCACCACATCCCGTCATAGGATCCTGTTTGGTCGTATATTCGACCTCCCAACCAGACCCCAAGAAAGCTCCCGATTTGGTGGCTAAGAAAAACGATACCAAATAGCGTTGCCATGTATTGCACACCAAAGACCTGAGCGACGATTCCTGTTGTAAGCGGAACAGTGGATAACCACAACAATCCCATCGCGGCGGCAAACAAATACATTGTGAGGTCAGTTTTAGGGGAAATAATGAGTAAGAAAATGACAATAGAGCGTGTGCTATAAATAAAGGCTAATCCCCATTTCTTGCTCCATTTCTGTCCTGCCATACCCGAAAGGAATGAGCCAGCGATATTCATTAAACCAATTAGTGCAATGGAATAGGCTCCTATAGAAGGGCTTAAGCCAAGGTCTTTAATATAAGCTGGCAGGTGAACCGTAATGAACGCGACATGAAATCCGCACACGAAGAATCCTGCCATTAGTAGAACATAACCCCGGTGGGCAAAGGCTTCCTTAATAGCCTCAGTGAGCGTTTGCCTGGTGGCCTGTTTTTGATCAGCAGAAGGATTGCCCTGGGGTAGGCAAATTGCGAATGGAATGAGTAGCAGCACAATGACAGACAACAGGATGAGTGCAGTATGCCATCCATAAGTAGATATAAAACCCTGACTCAATGGGGAAAATACGACCTGACCGAAAGAGCCGGCAGCAGTTCCTAACCCCAGAATGAGAGAACGTCGTTCCGGGCCCACTACTCGTACCATGGCTGCTATCGCCAACGTGAAAGCAGAGAATGCTACACCGAGCCCGCTAAGAATGCCGCCGGTGAGTTGAAGTGCAAACCCGCTTTGTGCAACGGACATTCCAAATAAGCCAATACTGTATGCAATGGCGCCTGCGATAATCACTCGGGTAGATCCATATTTATCGGCAAGGGCGCCTGCAAAAGGTAAACCAATTCCCCACATCAGGTTTTGGAGCGCCATGGCGAGTCCGAATGTTTCTCTTGACCAACCATTAGCAGTGGTCATGGGTTCAAGGAATAAACCCAATACGGATCTGGCACCGAAGCCCGTGGTAGAGATCAAGCAACCCGCAATAATCACAATGAGAGGGGTCCGCCAGGCATTTACCGTTTTGTTCATCTTGATTTGAAAATATGGTTTACGGATTCTGGTTGAGACTAAAAGAGCATTCGGAAAGTGGATGGCCTAACTTTCAGGCTCAAATATCGAATTTTTGATTTTTACTTATGATTCCAGTCTGGCTTTCTTTTTTCGGCAAAAGCGGCCATTCCTTCTGTTTGATCCATGGTGGCGAATGAGCTGTGAAATTGCCGTCGTTCGAATAGCAAACCTTCGGTAAGTGTGGTCTCTAATGCTCGATTGACGCATTCTTTAACCATCATTAATGCTGGTAGTGATTTCCCAGCGATTTTTCCTGCGGTTTTCATAACTTCTTCCATAAACTGATCACTTTGAATAACCCGAGACACGAGTCCTGCACGTTCAGCTTCTTCAGCTCCCATCATTCGACCAGTTAGGCACATCTCCATTGCCTTAGATTTTCCAACCAGGCGAGTCAGTCTCTGGGTTCCACCGGCTCCCGGTAATATACCAAGATTTACTTCTGGTTGACTGAATTGTGCGGTGTCAGACGCCAAGATAAAATCGCACATCATGGCAAGCTCGCAGCCTCCGCCCAATGCATATCCAGCAACAGCTGCAATAACCGGCTTGCGACAGGTCATAACCGCTTCCCAGTTGTCTGTAATAAAATCCTGAGTATAGGCGTCCATGTATGTCTTGTCTTTCATTTCCTTTATATCGGCTCCCGCGGCGAAAGCCTTTTCATTACCTGTTAGCACGATGGAGCGGATGGTGTTATCGTTCTCAAAGCCCATTAGTGCCTGGCCCAACTCAATCATGAGTTCTGATGAAAGCGCATTTAACGCTTCTGGCCGATTCAGTCGTATCAGTCCGACACTATCGTGAGTTTCAACAATGATGTTTTTGTAGGACATTTAAGTGGTCTCCCAAAAAATTTATATTTGAAGAATACGTGAATTGTTTTCGTTTTTTTACAAAAATCAGGTATGCCTGATTAAAATTTAAGGACAATAAATTGTGAATTTGATCGTATTATGTCATGCTCATCGTTCGTTGAAACTAGCCTGAAAATATCGATAAAAATATCGACCTTGTTGTTACATAAAAGACGTGAATTGTTATCCATACATTGATTGTCTGTCCATTTACAAAGCTTTCAATATGACGATAATTTGCCAGGTCGAATCACGAATTTTTCACTGCACTGACACCACAGGCAATAGCACCACAATTTCAGCGGATAAAGAGAAATATGATATTGGGTTTAGAGGCGAATTGAAAACAAGCCAAAGCACAAGATCTGGTTTTTAAGCTATCCTGCAAACAGTTATCTTCCTCAAAATGGACGATGGAGTACCGATTACAATCCACAGGATTTTCCAAAAAAGAAGTTGATAGAGAGTATAGATGAATTCCTTTAACGAAGTATATAAAGAAGCTTGCGAGAACCCCGAAGAATACTGGGCTGAAATAGCGGAGCAGGTTTATTGGTATAAGAAGTGGGACAAGGTGATCGACGACTCTGACGCGCCGTTTTATCGATGGTTCGTGGGCGCTCAAACTAATGTTTGCTTTAATGCAGTCGACGTACATGTAGAGCAGGGGAGAGGAGAGCAACTTGCCATCATTCATGATAGCGCGATAACGGGTAGCATTCGGAAACTGACTTACCTGGAGCTTCAGGATCAGGTGTCCCGATTTGCTGGTGTTTTATCCAGTCATGGGGTAACGAAAGGCGATCGTGTTATCGTTTATATGCCAATGGTGCCCGAGGCGGCTATCGCGATGTTAGCTTGTGCCAGAATTGGAGCGATACATTCAGTGGTATTTGGTGGTTTTGCCGCTAATGAGTTGGCTGTGAGGATTGATGATTGCCAACCAAAACTCATTGTTGCCGCTTCGTGTGGTCTGGAACCGGGTAGGATAGTTGAATACAAGCCCTTACTGGATCGCGCCATCGAAACTGCTGATTACAAACCCGATGCCTGTATCATGCTGCAAAGGCCTCAGTGTAAAGCGAGTATGACCCAACGGGATTTTGATTGGGAAGAAGCCATGCGCGTAACGTCTCCTGTAGACTGCGTGCCTGTTTTAGCGACAGACCCGTTATACATTCTCTATACTTCTGGAACGACGGGCCAACCTAAGGGGGTTGTGAGAGACACGGGAGGCGGAATCGTTTCATTAAAGTGGACGATGAAGAATATCTATAACTCTGACCCTGGGGATGTTTATTGGGCTGCCTCTGATGTTGGTTGGGTGGTTGGGCACTCATACATTGTCTATGCTCCTTTATTCAATGGAAATACCACTCTTTTGTTTGAAGGAAAACCCGTTGGGACTCCCGATCCCGGGGTTTTTTGGCGAGTCATTTCTGAACATAATGTAAAAGTACTCTTTACTGCTCCAACTGCTTTTCGTGCGATTAAAAAAGAAGATCCAGAGGGAGAGTATTTAAATAAGTATGACATTTCCTGTCTGGATTCGTTGTTTCTGGCCGGAGAGAGAACTGACCCCGATACATTGAATTGGGCCAAAGAGAAGTTAGGTGTGCCCGTTGTCGATCACTGGTGGCAAACCGAGACGGGCTGGGCCATATGTTCCAACTGTTTAGGTATTGAGCAACTCCCAATAAAAGATGGTTCTCCCACTCGTCCGGTTCCTGGGTGGCAGTTAGCAACGCTGGATGAAGGCGGTAATGAAATCGAATCTGGAGAGATCGGCTCATTAGTGGCAAAACTGCCGTTACCTCCAGGAACTTTTCCATCATTATGGAATGCGCGTGAGCGACACTTTGAATCCTATCTGAAGAATTTTCCAGGATACTATGAAACCGGCGATGCTGGTTTTATTGACGAGGACGGATACGTGTTTGTTATGTCAAGGACTGATGACGTAATCAATGTTGCGGGACATCGATTGTCAACCGGTGCCATTGAAGAGGTATTGGCTTCCCACCCCAATGTTGCCGAGTGTGCTGTTATGGGGGTTAATGACGATCTAAAAGGTGAACTACCGCTGGGATGTATCGTTCTGAATTCCGGTGTGAGTAGAGACGAAAACGAAATTGTCTCAGAATGTATCCAATTGGTTCGGGATAAGATTGGCCCTGTAGCGGCGTTTAAATTGGCGGTGGTCGTTAAGCGTTTGCCAAAAACCCGCTCTGGAAAGATCCTTCGAGGAACCATGAAGAAGATTGCAGATAATACCGAGTGGAAAATGCCCGCTACCATTGATGATCCTGTAATTCTTGACGAGATTACTGAATCTCTTCAATCTATGGGATACCCTAAAGGTTAACTTCCCAGGACTAGTCCAGACTGAGAGACTAAGAGTATTCAATGATATTGCTGATGCAAAGAACGGAAGGCGAATGAAACACGCGTTTATTATGGACCCTATAGAGTCGGTCAAGCCCTGGAAGGATACCACTTATTTTCTAATGCTGGCATGCAGGGAAAGAGGGCATGAGGTTTGTTATCTTGATCAACAGTCGCTCTCACTGGTGCATGACCAACTCTGGGGGAACGTAGTCTGGCTGGATGTTCTGGATAACAATGAAAAACCTTTTACAGCCCTTAAAAAAGAATTTATTCCTCTTGGTAAGACCGATGCGGTGTGGTTACGAACAGACCCTCCGTTTAATCGGCGTTATTTTTACACGACATTGCTGCTCGATTTTTTGCCGGATCATACCCAAATTATCAATCGGCCATCAGGAGTGAGGAACTGGAATGAAAAACTGGCAGCACTGCTTTTTCCACAATTTACGCCGAAGACTGTGGTCACCAATGATGTAGAAGATATTAAACGTTTCGCGAGGGAGCAGGGACGGGTTACGATTAAACCGGTAGACGGTTTCGGTGGAAAAGGAATTATTTTCTATCGCCCGGGAGATGATGAACAAGGATTAAATTTGGTTACCCATAACGGCAGCCATTGGGTAATCGTTCAGGAATATCTCGAAGAAGCAAAAAATGGAGATAAACGAATATTGATACTGAACGGTAATCCGCTGGGCGCAATTCTCAGAATGCATGCCGAAGGTGTGGAATTAAACAACCTTGATGCAGGAGGTAGTGCTCATCCTGTGGAACTCACTGAGAAGGATCTGGAAATTTGTGAGTCGATGAGGCAGCCGCTAATTGACGAAGGAATTATTTTTGCAGGCATTGATGTAATTGGAGATAAGCTGATTGAAGTCAATGTGACTAGCCCAACAGGTTTGCAGGAGCTTTCTCAATTTACCAATAGCGGCTTCCATCATGAAATTATTCAGGCTCTTGAATGATTTGGATAGCTCAATACTTAAGTTAACTTGTTGACTAATTAGCAGCCTGATTCGAGCTATCTATCGACTTTCCTGCTTCTGGGCTGGTTGCTAAATATTTCCACTATGAAAAATGATATACTAAATGCGCTAACCGATGCGAAGATCGCACTTGAGAGTTTTATCAATGATGGTCAAAAAATCGAGAGAGTTTCTGGTGGGGCAAGCATAATGATTGATTGCCTCAGAAGTGGAGGTAGCATCTACAGTTGTGGGAACGGTGGATCCATGAGTGATGCCATGCACTTTGCTGAAGAGTTAACTGGTCGCTACCGACAAGACAGGTTGGGACTCTCTGCAGCTGCGATCAGTGATCCAGGGCATATTTCCTGTGTTGCCAATGACTTTGGATATGAACATATTTTTTCCAGGTATCTGGAGGCGAGAGCTAGGCCCGGAGATTGTCTGTTAGCAATCAGTACCAGTGGTAGTAGCAAAAATGTGATTAGAGCTGCGAACTATGCCAGAGAAAATAGTCTGAAGGTAGTTAGTTTGACTGGAAAGAATGGATCAGCTCTCGGACAGATTGCTGATATTGATATTTACACGGTCGATCGTCAGTTCGCCGACAAAGTCCAGGAACTCCACATCAAAATCATTCATATTCTCATTGAGTTGATTGAGCGGGAGTTCTTCCCGGGAAACTATTCTTCTAATACACAAGACCACTAAGCACCAAAAAATACAAAGATGTTAGATATCCATAAACTAAGGAGCCAAACAAGAGGCTGTGAAGAAGTTTTACACTTTGACAATGCTGGTGCATCATTGCAACCGGATTATGTATACGAAGCTGTTATTGACTATCTTGACTGTGAGCGCCGTATTGGTGGTTATGCCACGGCAAGAAAGTATTCCTCAGAACTGTCTGCTTTCTACCGAAACTTTGCGACACTACTGAACTGTAAACCAGAGGAGGTCGCGTTTATCGAAAATGCCACTCGTGCATGGGATATGGCATTCTATTCCATGAACCTCGGAGAGGGGGATCGAATTCTAACTGCCAAAGCTGAATACGTTAGCAACTCCCTGGCCTATTTACAACTTGCTAAAACCAGAGGAGTAATAGTTGATATTGTGCCTGATGATGAATCAGGGCAATTAGATGTTCAAGCGTTAGAGAATATGTTGGATGAGAAAGTCAAACTTATATCAGTCACCCACATTCCAACCCAGGGAGGGTTAGTCAACCCAGCTGCCGCTATCGGTCGGGTCGCTAATAAATATAAGATTCCTTACTTATTAGATGCATGTCAGTCTGTTGGTCAAATGCCAATCGATGTCAAAGAGATCAGATGTGACATGTTATCAGGAACAGGGAGAAAATTTCTTCGTGGCCCCCGAGGCACTGGGTTTTTATACGTCAAGTCAGCAATGATTGAAAAGCTGGAACCACCGTTTATCGATCTTCACGCTGCTAAATGGACTGCAAACGATGAATATCAAATCCGTGATGACGCAAAACGATTTGAAAACTGGGAGTGCTTTTTCGCCGGAAAGATCGGTCTGTCAAAAGCTGTCGAGTATGCGATCTCCCAGGGCTTGGATAATATTTATGAAAGAACAAGATATCTGGCGCAGTCGCTCCGGGATCAAATCCAACAAGTCAAAGGAGTGTCAGTACACGACCTTGGAATCGAAAAATGCGGAATAGTGACCTTCACCCATGATCGAATTCCCGCTGACATAATCCAAAAAGCACTTACAGAAAAAAAAATAAACGTCTCGACTTCCAATGTGAGTAGCGCAAGATGGGACATGGAAAGCCGCAACCTCGAATCCCTTACAAGGGCTTCTTTACACTATTTTAATACAGAGAAGGAAGTAGAAAGGTTTTGCGGGGTAGTTGAGAGGTTCTCATCATGATAACTTCATTCTCCTTATAACATGAGAGATAAAGGCTGAGAATAAGCGGTGTGTAATGTGTTTATAATTGGCGATGTGATTTCCAATACGTATCTTTGTAAGCTAAAAGTTCAAATAGTCCTGATATCAAGAACTAGAAAAGGAGATTGAAAAACATTGCCGGGGAGGTGTCGATTAGCATCTATATTCCATACTCTTTGCGTTTTCTGGACAGTGAACTTTCCGACATATTCATTTTCTCTGCTATTTCTTTTTGGTTGAGGGTGTTTCCATTCATCGGTCATTTGAAGCATGATCATCGTTTATTGAGGAGCTGGCTGAAGGGAGCCGAAGGAGACCGTATCAATCTGCTGATGGCGGGTTGCGCGTGGAATTTGAGAAAGTGGATGATCGCTTTCTTTTTGTTTGAAAAACCCAACGGCGGAGAGCAAACATTACTCGCCATTGCCTGTTGTCAGCCCCTTGGGACGCCGCTAATCGTCGTCTGGGTGTTGTCCTGATCCGAAGGTCGAAAATGACGCATGATCGCTAACGACATCGCGCCTTTTTTCAGGACGGACTACATAGTAATCCGATGCCCACACGTCGCGTCAATTCCCATCTCTTGACGTTGGGATGATATTAGGCTTTACACCAGGATCATTCTACCAACCTCTCACACCATGGAGTGTCATATCCTTCCAAACTCTCTCCTTAGAGCACTGATTCACCCCGTTTAAAGCTGCAATATATTTCATTAAAGACCCTATACCCCTGACATATTTAGCATGCCGGGGGCATACGCTACCCATTTAGAAATCTATTAAACCTACTTCAAAAATATTGGTAAGTTGTGGTCACACTCCTTCTCATTAAATAGTGACAATGTGATTTATTTTTTACAATTTTGCGTTTTAATAAGAATTAGAATGCGAATCTCTCTTTACATAAAGAAATTCCATTTAATTACAAATACTTACGAGGCGGTTGTCAAATGTTATTTACAGGCCATTCCCAGATTTCAGGGGTAGGTAGTTACTTCCCCGAACAAATTGTCACTTCTCAAGAACTACTCGAGGAGTTAAAAACTGAGACCAGATTCGGCATTGGGCACGATTGGATTGATAGAAAAGTCGGGATCAATGAAAGACGATATGCCCCTGACCACGCCAAACCATCGGAGCTAGCAATCATCGTGGCACACCAAGCGATAGAGGATGCGGGAATTTCACCGAAAGACATTAGTGCAGTGATCTATTGCGGAATTGTTGGAGACCAGATCGAGCCCTCAACTGCTCATAATATCCAAGCTCGGATAGGCGCTCATAACGCCATGTGCCGCGACGTACAAAATGCCTGCCATGGTTTTTGTGATGGTATGCAAGATGCTGATATGATGATAGGTTCCGGCGCAGAACACGTCCTAGTTGTCAGCACAGAACTTACTCGCGTGTCCCGGCTCGCGTTTCCGAGGTTGCAGAGGATAAAAAAAAAGGATAACTTTATGTCAATGATTGGCGGATTAACTGTCGGGGATGGAGCCGGCGCAATGATATTGAGCAGGAAAGAAACAACAGAAAAAGGAATTCAAAAAATAAATTTCCATTCAGAAGGAAAATACGCCGACCTATGCAAATATGGATACGATATCGTTAACGGAAAATACGAAGGATGCATGTCTATGGCGAAGATTAGCGGAGTTATGATAAGATTAAACGGACGTTTGCTAAAAAGAACTTTAACTGCATTGAACTGGACCAAAGGTTCGATAGACCATCTAATAATGCATCAGGTAGGTCAGAGAACATTTGATGGCATGCTCAAGCTAACAGGCGTTTTTATCTTGATTGGGCCAGTTTTCGAAATTCAGTGATTAGTGAAGCTCCCAGAGGTCCATACTGCATGATGGGTGTGTGCTTCGAATGTTTGGTGGAGATTGACGGAAAGCGCAATCAGCAGGCATGTCAGATTGAAGTTCAACCGGGGATGTCGGTGTTAGTTCCAACGCCTGGGGAAGCAGGTCAGAAGTTTTTAGCAGCGGATAGTGATGGACTAGAGTCATGAGTATCGACCTGTCTGATATGGGAATTAAGGCTTATTACGACGTCGTTGTGATCGGAGCTGGTCCAGCAGGCATGTCAGTTGCTATCTCTCTTGCAGAATACGATTTGAGTGTCGCAGTTTTTGATGAATGCCCTCAGCCAGGCGGGCAAATTTACAGAAATATTGGAACGACTCCCTCGAAATTAGTACGCCTATTAGGTAGAGACTATAGTGCCGGGAAGAAAATCGTGTCGACATTTACAAATGCCGTTGACCGAGGGGATATTGAATACCATTCTCAATCAAAAGTATGGTACATCAACGGGGGTAATCAACTTGGAGTCTTAAAATCTGGATCCAGTTATCAGCTTCATGTTGCCAAAGTCGTGATTGCAACCGGTTGTCAGGAACGCCCCATGCCAATTCCTGGATGGACGCTTCCAGGGGTGATGGGAGCCGGGGCTGCACAGATTATGTTGAAGTCTGCATCAATGTCTCCTAAAAGTACGGTCCTCGCAGGGTCAGGGCCGTTATTGTGGTTGCTCGCTTACCAGTATTGCCGCGCTGGGGTGAAGGTGGAGGCGATGATCGATACCACTGCTTCATCCGCCTGGTGGTTAAAAGCACTTTACCTGGCGAGAGCGCTCGTGGCAGGAGAGTACTTGTTCAAAGGACTGTACATGATGATCTATGTGCGGTTATCCGGTGTCCGGATTTATCGGTCATCCCGCGACCTAAAAGCTTTCGGTGAGAACAAATTTGAATCAATCTCATTTCAATCTGAAGGCGAGGAGCATCACATTCAGGCGGATACGCTGTTATTGCATCAGGGGGTGATTCCAGGATTGCATATTGTTGAAGCGGCAGGATGCCGAATTCAATGGGACAAAGGAAACCAATGTTGGGTGCCAGCGGTTGACCAATGGGGTAAGAGCTCGCAAAATCAGATCTCCATCGTTGGAGATGTCTCCGGCATTGGGGGAGCCAAATCCGCAAGATTAAGCGGAAAAATAGTTGGCCTACGGTTGGCAAGGGAATTGAGAAAGATCAGTAGTGTCGAGCTCGGACGTTTGTCATTGCCATCTCGATTATCGAGATGGCGTCATAAAATGGTTCGACCATTTTTGAATCTGAATTTCAGGGTAACTGAATCCTATCTTAACCCGGCTGATGACGTTATAGTTTGTCGCTGTGAAGAAGTTACTGCCGGCACGATTCGGCAAGTCACACGACAAGGCTGCATGGGCCCGAACCAGGCAAAATCCTTTACCCGATGTGGTATGGGACCTTGTCAGGGACGGATGTGCTCCAATACGGTGGAGCAGATTATGGCCCACGAACTTGATCGCTCTGTGGCCAATGTGGGGCGATACCGAGCCCGTCCGCCTGTTAGACCCATTACTCTTGGAGAGCTGGCAACCACAGATGCGATAAACATCGATTGATTTTGCATTGGCGCGCACTACTTGCCTATTTCCCTTGTATTATGCGTCCAGTAGCAATGTACTGATTGAAGTATCTAGTTAAATATTACGGCCACTACGGGTTATCGGGTTTTTTTCCCAATCCTGGAACTTACACATCAAGCAGGTATGGATTCAATAATGTCAATCAAAGACGAAAACGACAGGCACGAAAAACACAGGCACGAAGAAGGCGGATGTCAATGTGGCGCGGTCAGATACCGAACGACTAACCAGCCGGCGAGGGCCATGGCGTGTCATTGCATAACCTGTCGACTACGAACAGGTTCTCCTTATGGGGTAGGGGTCTATTTTGATGAGAAAGATGTGGAGTTTCTTCAGGGAGAAATGTCTGTTTATAAATTTAACTCTGATACCAGCGATCGATGGGTTCGAAATGAGTTTTGCTTACGTTGTGGCACAGCGGTAAGTTGGACTTTGGAAATGCGACCTGGGCTCAGAGCCATTGCTGGCGGTACATTCGACAATCCGGATTGGTACCCTATCCAGGCACATATTTGGACACGCTCTGCCAAGTCTGACATGTGCTATCCGGACGGTATTCCTCAACATGAGAAATCCCTTTCAGGATAACGCGATCTGTTTGTTTATTAAACATACAATTCTATCTATTGTCGCTTGTCTATATGCTCGTCTATATGGTAATTACAGGCTGATCCTAATTCCATCTCCATCTCCATCTCCATCCCCATCCCCATCTCCATCTCCATCTCCATCGTTGATACGATTAACTCGCGGTTTTATATCTATCTAGATTCCATTTAATGGCGGCTATGACTTCTATAGATCAAATTATACTCGATGATAACTGGAGTGACCTGAGCAGGTTGCAAACCAAGCCGAATATCGACTTTGAAAAGATGCATGAATATCGGACTGATCGCATCAAGCGGGAGCTAATCAGGGCGAATGCAGCCATGTGTTTAATGGTTAATCCAATTAGCTTGCGTTATGCCATCAATTATCAGAATTACGCACTATTTCAGTCTCACATTCCGTCTACCTACCTGTTTTTTCCTACGGATGGTCCTGTTGTATTGCACAATGGATATGATTCTGAAATCACTGTTAGTGATATTCGCCCAGGCATACCCATCAGTTTTTTCGATGGAGGAAACGATCTGTTCAAATGGTCCCGGTGTCTTGCTGATGATGTTGTCAGTTATCTTAATGAAATCGGGACGGATAATCGTCGGGTAGCCATTGAATACGTGAATCCCACTGTTACTCAGGCATTAATGGAAAAAGGTCTGGAAGTGATAGATGGCGTTGATATTACCGAGCGGGCTCGGATAATTAAGTCAGAAGATGAAATATTGTGCATGAAATGGGCATGCGCAGTGGCGGAACATGGAGCTGGAAAAATGCGGGAAATGATGAGACCTGGCGTGACTGAATTGCAGCTATGGGGGTTGCTGAATTATGCCAATCTTGCAAATCAGGGAGGATGGCATGAGGGACATATGCTGGCCTCGGGGCCCCGTATCAACCCCTGGTTGCAAAGTGCTTCCCAGCGGGAAATTCAATCAGGAGATCTGGTTGGGTTTGATACCGATATGGTGGGGCCTCACGGATATTTTGCTGATCTCTCTCGAACTTTTCACTGTGGTCCGGCGAAACCAACTGCTCGTCAGAAACAACTGTATCGCCTTGCCAGTGATGAGGTAGATCATAATTTGAAACTGGTAAGGGCTGGGGTAAGCTTTGCAGATTTTCAAAGTCAGGCTTATTCAGTGCCGGAAGAGTTTCACCAAAACGCCTACTCATGCATCCTTCACGGAGTTGGTATGTGCGACGAGTATCCGTTTGTTAGGCCACCGTTTAGAGGAGAGTGCGTTTACGATGGAGAACTTGAAGCGGGAATGGTGATCTGCATTGAAAGTTATATGGGTGCGGTGGGCGAGCCTGATGGTGTAAAGCTGGAACAGCAGGTTTTAGTCACAGAAACCGGTTATGAGCTGATGACCCATTTTCCGTTTGAAGATGCCTTGTTGTGATTGTAACGGTCGCAGTGTGGTAGGAGAGTGAGACCAGGTTTGATGAAAACAATAGTCTAAAAGAATAAAACCCCGTCAGCAAAAGCCCCGTCAGCAAGCCCCGTCTACAATGGACGGGGCTTTTGGTTTGATCCGTTTAATCTAAACAATACATCAGTTCAAATGATAGATCTCTGGGTAGATCCGTGAATATACGTGAATACGGAATCAGGTGATTTTATTACTGATCACCTTTTTTTCTTAATCCATCCCGATACAGGGCTTTGATCAAAGCGATACCCATGAGTACCATCATGAATGAAAAAGGCACAGCGCCAACGATCATGGCCGCCTGAATCGCATTTAAACCCCCAGCGATCAACAAGGAAGCAATCACAGCGGTTAGAATCAAACCCCAGATGATGATATGGGCTTTACCCTTTGCTCCTGCTTCACCTCCTGCATTAATCGTATTAACAACCAGAACCGCAGAGTCTGCAGACGTAACGAGGTAGGTAAGCAGCAGGATAACGATGAGAACTGACATAACGGTTGCTAGTCCCTGACTCAACATAATATTGATAACTTCATATAATTGAGCAGTGAGGCTCTTGGCATAAATTTTCCCCTCCGCAACACCACTTAATTCAAGATCAATGGCGGTGCCACCGAGTAGAGTGAACCATAGAAAACACATCAGTGACGGGGCGAGAATTGCGCCAATAACAAACTCTCTAATCGTACGATTTTTAGAAATTCGAGCAAGGAAAATACCCACGAAAGGAGCAAATGCGATCCACCATGCCCAATAAAAGATGGACCACCACCCCTGCCATTCACCTGGACTCCCTGGGCCATCAGCGGGGAATACAGTAAACGTCAAAGCAGGTAGATGCATGACGTAATTGATCAGGCCTTTTCCCAGTATTTGCATCGCCAGGGCGGTGGCGCCAAAAATGATAAAAAAGGTTAAAAGACCAAAAGATAAAACCATGTTCAGGTTACTTAGCCATTTTATTCCCTTTCCAACACCAGACAGTGCAGATAAGGTAGAACAAATCATCACCACCCCAAGAGCAAGAAGCAGTGCGGCAAGTAGGTTCCCCATTAGCGACTAACCACTGGGCTCCTGTGATGTTGTATAAACCCGAAGCAAAAGAAGCGAGGCCTAACCCAATGGTTTGGGATATTCCAAGGATCGTCGCCACCACAGCGGTAATATCGACAATGTGGCCAAGTGGTCCTTCAAGGCGGTGCCCAAAAAGAGGAGCTAGTGTGGATCGGATGGTTAGCGGAAGCCCTCGAGAATAACTAAAGAAAGCCAACGAAATACCAACTAACGCATAACAGGCCCATGCACCGAGGCCCCAGTGCAAAAAGGCGTATTTATAAACCGAGTCAATGGCAGATTCAGTCTTTGGTACTACCAGGTTAATAGCCTGTATCGTTCCTGCCGCTACCTGGGTGTTGTATTCAGCCCAAATATCGGCTCCCTCTGATATCCGGGTTATCAGCGATATGCCACATGGGTTCCCCGGTCGCATAACCTAACATACCAATTCCAATGCCCGCGCCGAATATCATGGAGAACCATGAAAAATTCGAAAACTCGGGTTCTCCGTCGTCGTTTCCAAGCTTTGTTTTCCCCCATCCTGGGTATAAGGATATTATCAGGCAAACAATGATGTAGAACGCGACGCTCCAGGTATAGTAGTAGTTGAGATGGGCGAAGGACCAGTTCTTCATCTTTCCTAGTACTTCTCCGGCGTGTTCTGGATAAGCGGCGCACCAGATAACGATGAGTGCGATAATAACTTTTGATACCAGTGCAACCAGATTATTAAATCCTCTGTAAAATCCGTTTTCCGCAACCTGTATTTTGAGTTCTTTTAACGGTGGCGAAATAGCCATGTTGATGTCCTCTTTGGATAATATTATTGTTAGATGTGGATCTTGGGTTAACGCCCCGACATTAGGAATTGTTAGCGCTACTATTCTGTGAACGGGTGAAACTATTGTGCGTCACAACATCATGTATCGCAACCACTGTTATTTGTAGTGTTCTCGTAGATCAGGGAGAGTCGTTTGCCGAACAGAGCCATGGGATGGAAGCCGCAGAGAACCTCTGTTTTATGGCTTTAAGTGTGCAATATCACATCTTTATGAGTCATCTTTTTCCACCAGCTCAGGTTCTGTGTTAAACCGTGCCAGCCGCAGGATATCAAAATGAAAGTTAAGCCCATTCAAGCTTGTCCCTGAAACGACGCCAAGTCAAAAGGTGTCGCGCCAAGTCAAAAGGTGTCGCGCCAAGTCAAAAGGTGTCGCAAGTCAAAAGGTGTCGGAGGGATTAAGCAAGTCAAAAGGTGTCGGAGGGATTAAGAATTAAGCAGCGGGTTCGCTTGGGTAGAACACTAATCCAGGGAGCCATTGGTACGCAAAAAATGCAGGTTTCTTTTGTTAAGAAAATGAATTAAATTTCACTTGGTCTACAATACTTTAGAAATGGGAGGCAGGATGCCGAGACGAGAAAGGTGCTATGTGCGTGGACATCCGTATCATATTGTCCAACGGGGAAACAACAAGGAAGCCACATTTATCCAGCCTTGCGACTATACATATTATCTTGGATTGTGGGAAGAATGTTGTAAAAGATATCGAATTGAGGTTCATGCTTATTGCCTGATGACGAACCATATTCATTTTATCGCAACACCTGGTACGGAGTGCGGACTATCCAGGATATTGCAGGTTGTGGGAAGTCGATACGCATACTACATCAATCGCACTTATGGTCGTTCAGGAACCCTATGGGAGGGACGTCATCGATCAAGCCTAATTGATACGGGGTCGTATTTACTAAGCTGTTATAGGTATGTCGAACTCAATCCAGTACGGGCAGGGATGGTGCAGCGACCTGAAGAGTACCAGTGGTCAAGCTATGGTACGAACGGCTGGGGTGGCGACAGCTGGATTACGCATCATGATGAGTATCTTGGTTTAGGAAGAACGAAAGAGTCGCGATGTCAGGCGTATCGATCTTTATTTCTTTCTGAATTAGATGAATCCGCTTTGACTCTCATTAGAAAAGCAGCCCACTATTGCCAGCCGATTGGCAGCGACCATTTTTGCCGCCAGATCGAACAGCAGTATGGTTTAAAACCAGGTTACAAAAAGCGAGGTCGACCGAGGAAGAAAGTTGATTGAAATTTTATCCCTCCGACACCTTTACCGACGCACGACACCTTTACCGACGCAATTTTCTCAAAAAGCCGTATTCTAAACACAGATAATAGTGGGTTTCAATTCTTATATTCCGCCTATGCGGTCATCACGGTTTTAGCAACAGGAACGGGGATGGCTGTTGAAGGGGGATACATTGTGACAGAAAAGTCAGTTTCCACTAACTAAGAAAGAGAGTAGACTATATAGTAAGCGGATTCCAACTACCTTATGATGGTTGGTAATTATTCGGATAGGTTAAAACTTCATCCAATTTCGTTCATGAATTTAATGGTCTCGGTAACTCAGAATTGGTCAGAGGTTTTCTAATGCTTTGTGGGGAATAGAAGATTGAAAGATGTCGTTCAGCCTTGGTTTGAGGTTCTGGAAGAGATGGGAGAATTCGTCGGAATTCGATTTGGCCGAGTAAGTGGGTCCAGTGACGAAGTTGATTGGATCTATAAACCTCACCACGAGTTCGACGGCATAGGAGGGTTTGCGAGTATTCTGAGAAGTAAGGGCATTGAAATAGCGAGCTTGCCTGAAACAAATCAACTTAGTAACAATTCATGGCTTTCACTACTGAGGTTGCTCCCGCGATTCCTTGGTTTCAGGAAAGTGCTTCAAATATCACAGGACATCGATAAAGGAGCTCTGGAGCCCGTCTATTCAGCACCAACACCTGCATACGCGTGGCACGTCTTTTCAGAGGACGAAACTTCGAAAATCAGATCATATGGAAAATCCGCTGGTGTTACGGTTAACTCATTGCTGCTAAAGCACGTGAGCGAAGTAACGAGAAAACACCTTGATGAGCCTTCTGAAAAAGTGCCATGGATGATTCCTGTCAATCTAAGAGGAGGGATCAAACAGACCCCCGACACCAGTAATATTTTTAGCTACATCGCGGTCAACGTTTCCGCTGAGGACAGCATAAAAGATATCCACAATGATATCTATGCCAAACTGTCAAATGGTGAGCATTGGGGGACTTATAAGAAATATAAAATGGGGTACTGGCTTCCGATATTTATCAAAAAGTGGTTAATAACTTCTAACAGAGCGGTGCTTCAATGGAATCTCGGGACTTTCTCTAATCTGGGAGCATGGGATTTAAGTGAAAAAGCTGGGGAGAATACCGATAAAGAAAACTGGGTTTTTGCACCTCCAGTGACTGCGACTCAAATGATTGGTGTGGGATGTTTAACCACCAACAATAGACTGAGTATTACAATACAACTCCATCCATCTTTAACGACGTCAGTCTCTGTTGCCAATGCTTTTCTTGGGGACTTTGTGATGCTTGTAAAGCGGGATATTAGTCAGAACTCCATATGAAACACCCCACTGCTTGTTAGAAGGTAGCCTGCCTTTGGGTCAATCTATGTGGAGATAATAATCTTCTTCTTTAGTTTCGCTCAGTTAATTTATACCTCTGCCCTTCCTGATTGATGTCTGAGTTTATTGAAAAAGCCTTTCCTACGCCCGATCAGCACACGCTCTTTCTCAATAATTTTCTCCCACATGTCTTCTCGGCTAGGATGTGTCCAACCAAGATCTTGCTTGGCCTTGGTGGAACTGAAATTTAAATGCCCTCTGGTTAAGTCAACAGCATCTCTTGAGATGACAGAAGGGATCCCGGCTGCTCTTTGTAAAGGCTCCAGCAGTGCAGCTATGGGGTACATTAACCATCGCGGCAACCAGAATCGAACTTTGGCTCCACCGGGATGCTTATTGAACAAAGCGAATATTTCTTTAAAAGTGGTGGGTTCGCCGCTGAAAATATAATCTTCTTGAGGTGGCGCTTTTTCTGCTACGAGACAAATACCTTTTGCCAGTGAGTCAACCAGCACTGGGGCAATAACACAGTCTCCGCCAAAACCCATTGGCACCATTCTTTTTAGAAGGTGAAGCCTGAGAAAATAACCCATATTTGAATGATCGTTTACGCCGACTGTTGCATTGGGCATGACAACATTAACTGACACGCCTTTGTCACGATACCCAACAGCGACTTCATGCGCCCGTGCTTTGCTCTCACCGTATGGCGTGAGATTTCTTCCATCGGGAGAATGATTTTCATCTTTTACAACCGGATCATCAGGACAGTAACTGCTTGCCCCTAGAGCGATAACGGAGGAAATATAAATGACCTTGGCCACTTCGGCCTGTAATACCGCTTCGAATACATTCGTTGTTCCCTCTATGTTTATTTTGTGCATTTTCTGCTTCTGTGCAGAACTACCGCCGAGTTCGTAGACCCCGGCAGCATGAATGACCACATCCATGTCTTTCATTACTTCTGCCATGCCTCCTTCTTGGGTAATATCTCCTTGGTGTAAGTTGCACCCCTGTTTTTTGAGGTACTGTGCGCTCTCTCCCTTTGCATTTCGCACTAAACATGTCACTTCCCATCCGCGTTTTTTCATGGCATGAACAAGTTCTAGTCCAATAAAGCCGGTTGCGCCTGTTAGGAATATTTTCATGTTTTGGTGTCCAAGTGAGTGTTAATGTCGATACCCTTGACTATATGGTGTGTCTGGGAATATATCAAATTTGGAAAGCGTGCCAGCATAAAATGCAATGGCATTTACGCTATCATCCAAAATATTTATTTTGTCTAATGCATCGATAACTTGCTGATTTTTTGAGATTGTTTCTTTCACACTCCTGAACACAAAAATGGCGTTCTAAAAAAATAGAACGTTTGATTTTCTAATTGCCGTTTAACGTCAGGTATAACTGCGTTCCAAAGTATTTTCGTCGTGTGTTCAAGAAAAATCCACCAAATGAACCACTGTAGTACTATAGTTTTCTTAGTGATTAACTCCTTTGGTCTTTTAGTTCATTGTTTTCAATTATCTGTGCACGAATTTCGCTTATGACTCGCGCATTAGTTAAAAAGAGTACTTATGCATTCAATCGTAATCTAGGTTGGTATGTAGCCCATTACCGCAGAAATTTTCTTCCCGGTTTCTTTCAACTTATCGAGTACTTCGCTTTCGAGCGTTTCTCTGGAAATAGTTGCGATGGGGCAGGAGACGCTAATAGCCGCGACGCATTGAGAGTGTAAATTTAACACCGGTACGGCAATACATTGTAATCCCAGTGAATGTTCTTGGAGATCTAACGCATAGTTTCGTTCTTTAGTGAGTAGCAGCTCTTTTTCAAACTCATTTATGTCTGTTAGCGTGTAGGGTGTGATAGCGTGCAATTGAATGTTTTTCAAAATGGCATCTAAAGAACCACGCTCCAGATTTGAAAGCAACACCTTTCCCGAAGCCGTGGAATAAACATCCGTTCGTAAGCCAATGAACGAAGAGCACTGCAGTGCTCCGGCTTGATGATGTACGTCAACTTTATCTACATACACAGCTTCATCGTTATCAAGCACTAGCATGTGTACCGTTTCGTGTAGTTCCTTGCTAAGTTGCTCTAAAAGTAAGTGACTGATGTGGTTACACTAATTAGGACACACAGTTGAGTGTAAACTAACGCAACCATATAGTCCTTAATCATGAGTAAATCCAAATTTCAAACCTATACATCTGAATTCGGAGAGTCGGCGGTCAAATTGGCTATTGAATCGGATCGCCCAATCTCTCACACCGCCCGAGAGCTCGGCATGAACGTGAATACGCTGCATACCTGGATGGGAAAATACTCCCAGCCTTCCAAGGCTGCAGTATCGAGAAATGATGATCATTTACATGATGAACTTAAACGCCTGAAAAAAGAAAACGCACGCTTGAAGGAGGAGCGCGATATCATAAAAAAGGCCGCACTGTACTTTGCCAACGATCTGAGGTGAAGTACAGGTTTATTCAAGCTCATCGTCACCAATTCACTATCAGTGCCATGTGTCGATGTCTACAGGTTTTTCGTAGTAGTTTCTATCACTGGTTTGCGAAGGCTGATGGGGCAAGTAGACTCGCCGAAAAAGAACGTCTCAAAGCCATAATCATCGAATTATTCCACGCCAGTCGGGGTACTTATGGCACTCGTAGACTCAAGCGTCAACTCCAGGAGTTAGGTGAATCAGTCAGTCGTCGGCTGGTCAATGGCTAATCATATGAAAACGAGCTTGGTCAATGATGCGCTGACTATGGCTTTGTTTCAACGTAAACCGGTTAAGGGGTTACTGTATCACACTGACCGAGGCAGCCAATATGCTTCCAAAAGCCATCGGGTTATCTTAAAGGATCATGGCATCATTCAAAGCATGAGTCGTAAAGGTAATTGTTGGGATAACGCGGTAGTAGAGAGTTTCTTTCATACGTTGAAAGTTGAACTGATTCATTCGAATCGATTCAATAACCAACTCGAGGCAAAGCAACATATATTCGAATACATTGAAGTCTTTTATAACCGTCAGCGGCTCCATTCTGCCTATGACTATCTGTCACCCTGTGACTTTGAAATACTACAACAATCCGTTTAACTTTTTGTCCTATTTAGGGTTGACACATCACAGCGCTGATGACGGGTTTGAGAAAACACCTCCTCAATCGCCGACCAGAAGCCCATGGCCCCGTCACCAATGGCCAGTTGCGGCGCTTTCATCCCTCGGGATTTCAGATTTAACAATAGCTCTCTCCAGCTCTGCGTCGACTCGCGTACGCCATCTTCAATGCCCAGAAACTGCTTCTGGCCCCGATCATTCACTCCAATGATCACCAGTGCACACAGCTTCGTCTGCTCAGCCCGCAAACCACTGTAGACGCCATCTGCCCAGAGATAGACCCAACGGTCTTTTGATAAATCACGCTGACTGAATGCCACATATTCCTGTGACCAGACCTGCTTGAGACGGGACACGGTACTTGCTGACAGCCCCGCTGCTTCCGGCCCCACCCGCTCTTTGAGCGCCTCTCCCATTTCACCACTGGATACCCCTTTCAGATACAGCCACGGCAAGGCTGCTTCCAGCGACTTCGTCTTTCTCACGTACGGTGGCACCAGGGCCGAATGAAACGTCATCGCCTCATCGGTTCCTGAACGCACTTTCGGAATGCGGACTGTCACCGGCCCGATACCCGTTTGTATCTGCCTGCCCGGATGATAGCCATTACGAACAACAGCGGGTTTACCTTCTTCTGTCTGTTTGGTCGAATGTCGATCAATCAGCCCGGCCAGTTCTGCCTCAACGGCTGATGTGATTAGCTCCTGTGCGCCGGTTCGCAAAAGATCAGTTAACCGATCACTAAAAGACCCTCGATCTTCCATCGAAACAACGGTATTCTTACTCATGAGTGGCGTATCCTCGTGTGATTAAATTGACTGTTTGGTAACTTCAAATTAATCAGATACGCCGCTTGCTTTCAACTCCTCATACACCAGATTTCGTTATACCTCATCCAGCCCTCGTACAATCCAGCCAATACGTTCTCGTATGTTATCGTTACATTGAGCTGAATCCAGTCCGCGCAGGGATGGTTGTACATCCTGGCGAATATCAGTGGTCAAGCTATGGCAAGAACAGCCAAGGATTGAATGGATACGGGTATCTACGAATAGCAACTACGCCCTCGGAAGCGATCGTTTCCGGGATAAAATAGAGGAGGCTTTAGGGCAGCGCGCAAAGCCACGTAAACGAGGTCGGCCACCGAGGAGAAACACTAATTAGTCCGTCCTGAAAAAAGGCGCGATGTCGTTAGCGATCATGCGTCATTTTCGACCTTCGGATCAGGACAACACCCAGACGACGATTAGCGGCGTCCCAAGGGGCTGACAACAGGCAATGGCGAGTAATGTTTGCTCTCCGCCGTTGGGTTTTTCAAACAAAAAGAAAGCGACCATCCACTTTCTCAAATTCCACGCGCAACCCGCCATCAGCAGATTGATACGGTCTCCTTCGGCTCCCTTCAGCCAGCTCCTCAATAAACGATGATCATGCTTCAAATGACCGATGATCGGTTCTATCGCACTTCGTTTGCGACACAGTATCCGTTTCTTCTGGCGTTTATAAGCATTGTCCCGTTTCAGCGGAGGACCCGGTAACAGCACCTCACAATCCACTTTATTCTTCGCTCCCCGATATCCCCGGTCAACCACCGCCAGCCTGATCGATGTCTCACGGTGGGGATGGGCTTCTGTCAGTGCTGCTTTCAGGGTCTTCGAATCATGATCATGTTCGTCATGACTCACCACCCCCACAATCACCTGTGACTCCTTCGTCGCCACCACTGACGCCTTGCGACCATACTCATACGCCTTGTGATCCTTCCCCTTGCCCACGCAGTACACAGCAGGATCATGCAGGGAGTAAACCTTGTTCCTGTCTTTGGGCTGTTGAGACAAAACACGTTCGTATAACGCAAAGTTCGCTTCCTGCGCCGTCAGAACATCGATCGGTAACTTCCGTTGGCATTCCCTGAGCAACACACCCGCAATGGTTCGTAATCGTTTCAACGCCTTGTTCGCCTTACGACGTCGTTTCACGTGACGGAAATGACGACATGCCAAACGAAGTGACCGCACTTCCTTTACGTACGTTCGTCGTTGTTGTATCCCGTGTAACTTCGACAGCTTGTTCGGGCGATTGATGATCCTTATCGCCAACTTGCTGTCTGTCGGGTACGTGATCGCCTTCTCCTGTACCGTGGTATCTACCAGTACTGTCCGCTCCTCTGCCAGCTTCCCATGCAGTTTTACCGACAGCGAAAAGATCTCCCTGACTCCCTCCGACCCAATCCGGTTGCGGAACTTCACCAGTTCCGTCGCATGGCACGGTACCTGCGTCTGGAAACTCACCTCACCACAGAACACCTGAAAGTACGGGTTCATCTTCCATTGATCCACCACCGATTCATCACTTAAGCTGTACAGCTGTTTGATCATCAGCAATCCGCTCATCAACCGGATCGGTTTCGCGGCCCGCCCCTTCGCGCTGTAGTACTGGCTCAGGGAGGCTTCAAGCGATGACCAGTCAAGGGTATTGCCAAGGGCAATCAGGGGATGGGACGTATCCAGCTGATCAACGATGTTGAAGAAACTGAGTTGATCGTCATTCACCGGGCTGTCAGGTAGCATATATACCTCGTGTTCGACCAGAAACTGAACGCCAGTTTAACAATTCCGGTCGATTCAAACCAGGACTATATCCAGTTTATACTGTATATGTAGCCTTTTCGGGTTCTTCAGGGACGACTACTTAACTGTGGTCTGTCCCCAATTGGCCCAATTGGCTATACGGGCGTTCATTCTATTTCGGTGCCTCTAGCAGCCAGTAGAGCACATTATCTGTGAACGTATTATCCCGAGTTAATCCTAAGTGATTAGCTGGTAAGAAGAGTACAGATGTCCAGTCGATTGGCGAGACTAAATGGGGTTTCCACTGTGCGCCTTCTCTTTGGTAACTATGGCCAAAGCGCATTAACACCGGACCAGGTTTTCGATCTGGGCGCTCGGGCAGATAGTCCAGACGCCCAGGCGATAGTGCTTTCCTGCACGGATATGCGAGCAGTGGAAATCATCGAACCCCTACAGGACACCCTAGGGAAACCCGTGGTTTGCAGCAATGGCGCGTTGATGCAATGGGCAAAAAAGCAGATTGACTGCTAGTTAGTTCCACCATCCGACTCCTAAAAACCTAAGGTAAAGGCACCGTTCTTACTAGTCCGGCGTATTTCTGAACCTAAATTGGGGATTTTCAGTCAACTCCCATTTTGTCTTAATACCCTATTAGTCGGGTGCATTTCCAAACATAGTGTGGGGTCTCCCCATGTGAAAGTAGGTGTCTTAATACCCTATTAGTCGGGTGCATTTCCAAACGTAAAGAAGGTGTCATTACCGTTGAAGAAGGGAGTCTTAATACCCTATTAGTCGGGTGCATTTCCAAACGTCCAGTTGAAGCTTCTGATCAAGCTTATATTGTCTTAATACCCTATTAGTCGGGTGCATTTCCAAACCCTTAGCCTTTTTTATTTCCTTTTAATATCAACAGGTTACAACCTCCTATATTTGCGAAAAAGGCAGGCAAAAAAGTTAGCGATTTGGTCCGATCCATTATTGGACCATTTGACCGCTTTATTAGCGTAAAAACCGAACCAAAAATAGTCAAAAGCCCAGCAGATAGATTGCAGTATTTCGCAAATTTATGCCAGAAGCTTATTGAGCGGACCAATGAAAAGTTCATCCCGGGAATGATTTGGTGGTTATCGTCTTCAACAAAATCGGTTCCTAAAAACAGACCCCTGGTTGCCAATTAGCGGATTGGAATTTCGGGACAGTATATCGGCTAAAATTGCGAATTAAAACCTCCCTTTGGGAATCGACCCATCGGGAGATAAGGGATCAGGTAACGTTAACACGCCGAAGTCGTTATTCCGGGAATTATTCCGTATAAGACACACCGCGTTACCCGACATGATCATTGCTGGTATTGATCTGTAAATTAATGGACTGGCTCCGTCACCGTGTTACTATTCCTGAGCCCGGGCAATTACCGTCTTTTTTATCGCGCCCTGGGCAATTTTTGGAACTACCAATCCATTGAGAATTTCCAGTATGAATGACGAATCACATTATGTTCCACCCCAGGTTTGGCAATGGGAAGCCCAGAGCGGCGGCACCTGGGCGAGTATTAACCGCCCCATTGCCGGGGCAACCCATGAAAAACCCTTGCCCATTGGCAAACACCCTTTACAACTGTATTCACTGGCAACTCCCAATGGTGTCAAGGTCACTATTATGCTGGAAGAGTTGCTAGCCATGGGTTTTGCGGGAGCAGAGTACGACGCTCATCTGATTAAGATCCTGGAGGGTGATCAGTTTGGCAGCGGTTTTGTCAGCGCCAATCCAAATTCGAAAATCCCGGCACTTATGGATCACAGCACCCCAGAGCCCACCCGGGTATTTGAATCTGGATCAATTCTGTTGTACCTGGCGGAAAAATTTAATGCCCTTATTCCCACCACCCATAGGGAACGAACCGAGTGTCTCAGCTGGCTATTTTGGCAAATGGGAAGCGCGCCCTATCTCGGCGGAGGGTTTGGCCATTTTTATGCCTATGCACCCATTAAAATAGAATACTGCATCGACCGTTTCGCCATGGAAACAAAACGACAACTGGATGTATTGGATCAACACCTGGGAGACAGACAATACATGTGTGGTGATCAATACACCATCGCAGACATTGCCATTTGGCCCTGGTATGGAAACCTTATGTTTAATGCCCTTTATGATGCCGCGGAATTTCTCGACACAGATTCCTATAAAAACCTGAATCGATGGGCTCAATCAATCAAGGATCGCCCCCAGGTGGAACGGGGGCTAATGGTAAATCGAAATTGGGGAGAACCGGAGAAACAATTGCCGGAGCGGCATGACGCCTCGGACTTCGAACACCATAAGAACAAGTAGAATCAGGATTAAGTGGATCCAAATTTGGATCCACCGATTTACCCAGTAAGTTCTTTACAGAAAATCAACACAAAAAATCAATAAAGCCAGGCGTCACACAAGCCACGCTAGGCTCTTTGATGCTCCGCTCGCATATGTTGATTCACTTCTGCACTTTTCAAACGCGCGATTTTATTGCTTGGGGCCAATGGTTCATCGCTGAAAAAGTCGGGCAACTCATCGTCGTCTTCGGTAAACCCGGCCTGTTCATTGAATTGCCTTTCCAGAATCAGCGTCTCTCTTCCGATTTTCTCGAAATAAGACGGCTCAAGGTCGGCATCAAAACCGCCATTAATGGCATCAGCGATCAATTGCAGATTGGTGTCCGTCACTGATCGTCCAAAAACGCATAACCCCAGAGAATCCGCCACAGCGCTGTTAACCTGGGCGCGAAAACTGGCTTCAACCAGCTCTTCAACGGTTTTCCCTTCACAAGCGAAAGAGGGCAAGTTACCGGTTGTATGATCAGCACCCTGAGCGGTCACCATCATGGACACACCAGTAACTTCAACCACTCGAGGATCATAGGCGCTAATCGCCTGCTTTTTAATCACCGGCACCCGCTCAACACCATAGTGCTCCCCCACCCTGGCGGTCCCCTGAGCAAGAATTCGCCCTCTTTCGTTGCCGAGACGAATATCCTCCATGGCGTCCAGCATAAATGAGACATCACCAAACTCCCCTATTCCAGCATCCATAAGCACCGCCATCATCGCCCCGGTTTCAATGGTATCGACTCCAAGATCATTGGCGACTGCGTTAACTCTGGCAATATCATCGGGGTGTTCGAGGCCACAATTTGTGCCCATCAAACCAATGGTTTCATATTCCAACGGGGACACCATGTCATTACCTTCCTCATCCACATAGATGTTACTGCATTTAATCAGACAGCCCGGCATACAGGCATGGGAGGTCATCCCCCCTCGTTCGGTATTCAGGTCATGGATGTAATTTCCACCGACCATCAATGGGCCTCCTTTGGTGTCCACGGCGCCTGCGGTGAAATTGCGAACTGGTAAACCACCCAGGGTATTGGTTAAATCCCCAACCATGGCGGTGCCATGGCTGCTTAACGCTTTTACTGGATCGGACTCCCCCAGCTTTTTCCCATATTCCTTGACCCCGGTCATGACTTTTTTGCGGTCTTTCAGCGGTGGCATTTTGGCTTTATCCACGATGATGGCTTTGACTTTTTTCGAACCCATTACGGCACCAATTCCTCCCCGGGCGGAGAGTCGCACTGGCCTATTTTCATTGTCGCTGAATGAAATGCCCGCAATCAGTCCCTGATATTCAGCAGCGGGACCGCATAATCCAATGCTTACTTTTTCACCGTATTTTTCGTGTAGCATTTGAGCGACTTCGATATTTCCCTTGCCAAGATAAGGATCTGCGCTTTCAAATGTAATTTCTCCTTCTTTGGGAATATGAATGACAACCCATTCCTCGGACTGGCCATGGAGAGTAAAACCGAAAATACTGAGTTGTCCCAGGGCGAAGGCGAAAGTCCCTCCGGCATTGCTTTCCTTGATGCCGCCGGTTAGTGGGCTTTTTGCGCCCACACTTAAACGATTGGCATTGGAAAAATTGGTTCCGGCGAAAGGTCCCGCAGAGAAAATGAGTGGATTATCTGGCCCCAATGGATCTGCAGTTGCTGCTCCACATTCCAACAGGGTCTTTGCGATAAAGTACCGTCCAGCTACGGCGAGATCCGCACCCTCAAACTCCTTTGAAGCAATCTGTCGAGTGGATAAATTGATATCAAGATAACGTCTCATGCCGGTTTCCAGTGAAGAACAAAATAGGTTTGACAATATATCATGGAAGGTTCTTTTTTTGGAGAATGGACAAATGATGGCTGTGTTTCTGCTGCCATCTCCAGCCTTCTCATCCTTATTCCCATGCAGTGAATTTGCGGCATTACTCTGCGATGCGGGGCTGTGCGGGGCTGTGCGGGGCTGTGCGGGGCTGTGCTGGCCTGTGCTGATCTATGCTTATCTCCTGTGCTGATCTATAGAGCCGCTCCTCCTAATTCAGATCCTCCTGATTCAGATTTTCTTTCCCCCAGAATAGATCAATCTGGAAGAACATCGCTATACTGGGGCCGTATCAGATACGAATATAAAAATCGCTATTTGGTTTTGCGATCCACCTACACCACTATCCACCTACACAGGTGATACAGGCGATACAGACAGCAAGACAATGACAATCAAAAGCGAGACAGAGACAAATCAGACACAGGTTCGACAGGGAATTTTACTGGTTTTTACAGCCCTTTCTATCGGAGCCATTGTTAGCGCCATGATGAAGCTGTTGTCTACCGGAATCTCTCCATATCAAATTACCTGGTTCCGGTTTCTTGGATTTTCATTGATCATATTACCCATTGTCTGCATTCGATTGGGAGTCTCTTCACTGTGGGTTGCGAGACCTTATATGCAGGTCATCCGAGGTATCACCATGGCCGTGGCGACCACGACCTTTGTACTTGGGGCACATTCCATGGAACTTGCGGATGCGGTGGCGATTGTCTATGCCTATCCTTTTTTTCTGGTTTTGCTCGCCATCGTGTTTCTCAAGGAAAAAGTGAGTCTGACAGGCTGGATGGGAGTGATGGGGGGATTCGCCGGAGTGTTATTGGTCATGCGTCCCGAATTTGACACTCTCAATTTCGGCGCCCTTTTCGCATTATCCTGCGCCATTGTATTAAGCATTCAGATGACCCTGAATCGAAAGCTAGGCAGTATTTCCCACCCCTTTGTTACCTCAGCATGGGGCGCCGTAGTAGCGACGTTTCTATCATCGCTACTCATGCCCTTCGTTTGGGTGCCTATTGATTCCACTCAGTTATTTTGGATTAGCATTATGATTGTCTGCGGTACTTTCAATCAGATCCTCATCGTTTTTGCTTTTTCCAAAGCCCCCGCTTCGGTTCTGGCGCCATTTACCTACACAGAAATCGTTGTCTCCATTTTTGTTGGTTACCTGATGTTCGGTACCTGGCCAATCTGGATTTCCTGGATTGGTATTACTCTGATTATCATGAGCGGCATCATCGTAGCGAAATCCCAGCCTGCTGTGCGCCATCCACCCCAAAGACAGCCCAAAGTCTAATGGAAAAACCCGGCAGTTGTCGTATTTTCTACTCAGTCAAAGCCATGTCCCGGGAACCCTGGAACTCACCGCACAACACAACATAGCACAGGAAACCGAATTTTGACTTTGGAAAAAATCTGAAGGAACTTATTAATAGGGTTTGAATATTTTTTATTCTTTTCGTAGACCGGTGTTAACGAAGATTTAACCCGGAGTTAAAATGGACGTTATAAAATCAGTAAAATCAGTAAAATCATCATAGCCAGCCCAACACTCAGGTCGACCCCAAACACGAGAGCGAAGAATATGTCCGAAGAAATTGCGGTTAGCGTTAACGACCCACTGTTTCAACCGCTGGAGATTCGTAAAATCAGATTCCGCAACCGGATAATGTCCACCAGTCATGCCTGCGGCCTGGAGGAACAGGACGGGATGCCTGGAGAAACCTATCAGCGATACCATGTTGAAAAAGCCCGGGGTGGTTTGGGTTTGACTATGTTCGGCGGTTCCGCTTATATCGATGCCGATTCGACCTGGTCCAGTGGTCAACTGAATATGTCAACGGATCGGATCATTCCCTATCTACAGTCCTTTTCCCAACGGGTGCATGATGAAGGGGCTGCCATTATGATTCAGCTAACTCACTTGGGTCGACGGGGAGAAACCAATACCCAGAACTGGCTGCCGACCATTGCACCCTCCATGATTCGGGAAACAGGACATCGTAGCTTTCCCCGGGAAATGGATCTTAACGACATTCAAAGGGTGGTAAAAGCATTTGGCGACGGGGCAGAACGGGCGAAACTTGGGGGATTGGACGGCATGGAGACCATGGTTGGTGGTCATCTGATCGGGCAATTTCTATCTCCGATCACCAATCACCGAAATGATGAATTCGGCGGATCCCTGGAGAATCGCTGCCGTTTCGGTCTGATGGTTCAACAGGAAATACGCCAACGAGTGGGAGATGACTTTCTTGTGGGGATGCGGTTCCCCATTGACGAAGCGGTTAAAGGTGGGCTGGGGTTTGATGACTGCGTTGAAATTGCCCTAATGTTCGAACGCTCCGGATTGATCGATTTCTTCAATGCCAATTACGGTCGGTTAGATACTGAGCTAAGCCTACTGACCGACTGCATGCCAGCGATTGCCTCTCCCATTGCCCCCTGGCTACAGGTTGCCGGCGCGTTCAAGAAGGAAGTGAACCTGCCCGTTTTTCATGCTGCGCGGATCACCGATCTCGCCACCGCCCGTTACGCCATCAAAGAAGGGCTATTGGACATGGTTGCCATGACCCGCGCCCATATCGCGGACCCTCATATCGTAAATAAAATCAAACGGGGGGAAGAAAACAGAATTCGGCCCTGTGTCGGTATGACCCACTGCATGGGATCAAATCGCCCAACCTGTTTGCACAATCCATCCACCGCCAGAGAAAACCACTGGCCTCAGCGCATTTTGCCATCGCCCCATGCTGGCAAAAAGGCCGTGGTCGTTGGTGCTGGCCCGGCGGGGTTGGAGGCGGCTCGTATTCTCGCTGAACGAGGACATGAGGTCACCGTCTTCGAGGCAGCAAACGAACCCGGCGGTCAACTACGTATGGCAGCTCGAACGGAATGGCGAAAAGACATTATGGGCATTATCGATTGGCGGGTTAATGAACTCGCCTTGCATAACATTGAAATCCAAACCAATCAACTCGCAGAGGTTTCAGATATATTGCCGCTTGAGCCAGATGTTATCATCATCGCCACTGGCGGATTACCGAATCTGGAGTGGTTAGAGGGTGCACAACATGCCACTTCGGTTTGGGATATTCTTTCAGGGAGTGAACCCCTTGGAGAAAGCGTCGTTGTTTATGATGGCACCGGTCGTCATCCCGGATTAAGCGCCGCCCAATTCGCCACTGATCGGGGCAAAAATACCCAGCTCGTCCTGTTGGATGATCGCCCTGGGGCCGAACTTGATTACGGCGAGTCTGTTATCTGGAGACGGGAACTGGCACAAAGGAATATGGTTCCTTTGGTGGAATATCGACTCTTATCAGTCCAGCCCCGGGGTTCTGAGCGACTCGGGCCAAAAGGGGGAGCTGAATCGGATCAGGCAGGTCATGCCGGAAAACTATCGGCACTTTTCGAGCAGGAACTCACCGGAAAACAGATCCTGTTACATGGGGATCAGATTGTTGTGGAACATGGCACTACACCAGCGGATGAGCTATATCATGCGCTTCGCCCATACGCCAGTAATGACGGCGAAACAGACATTGAAACCTTACTTCAAGGACGCCCTCAACCGGTCATTGGTAAAGACTCAGGAATGCAACTGTATCGAATTGGCGATGCCTGTTCCAGCCGCAATGTTGCCGCAGGAATGTTCGACGCGTTGCGTCTTTGTTCTGTGATCTGATAATCAGTGATGTATTGCTAGCAGAATATATCACTGCTTTCCGTGATGAAGATGGCCCCGTGATCGGAACGGCATCCACGGGCAGTACTGCTTTTGTCACATAGCTCCCGTAAAACGGGACTCAAAAAATAGATCAGCTTACTGTCGAGGTTTCTACTATCTGTTTTTTTTATTCACTTTTTTCGACATGCGCCTTAACCTGCCCGGTCTCCATATTGGCATAACCATAGGGGGCGGCCCCTTCGAGCATTTTCCAGAATTGTTCCACCCATTGCTTATCTGTCGATCCAGGTGATAAGTCAATGACCGCCTGGGCGTCGATCCAGTAATGATCATCTTCTGCAGGTTGGGAGATCGCCTCCAATTCGGAACGGTTTTCTCCCATCGTCCTGTCAACAATGGAAAAACCTTTCATCGAATCATGGTCCTGCAGAGACAGGTTTCCGCTTTCGTTAATCAATATATACATTATCACTCCTCAAAATTAACAATCCACCCAGGCTAAATGATTGCATTTCCTTATCCTGGTTTATTCGCCCCTAACGATTAGCACCGACCCAAAAGGTTTATCGCCCCTTAAATTCTGGTTTGCGTTTTTCGTTAAATGCCAGAACCCCTTCACGACGATCGCTGGTCGGTATGGTTCGATTATAGGCCTCTATTTCGAATACCAATCCATCGGATAACGACATCTGCAACCCTCTGTGAATCGCCTGCTTGGCCTGCTTAACGGCGACCGGAGCATTGCCAGCAATGCGCACTGCGGTTTTCAAGGCAGCGGGTAATAATTCCTCAAGGGAATAAACCGCGTTAACCAGCCCCCATTCATGAGCCTGTCGGGCATCGAATCGTTGGGCAGAAAGGATTAACTCCTTGGTACGACGCTCTCCCATGGCCCTTGCCAGAGTTTGGGTCCCGCCCGCACCTGGAATAATGCCCAGACTGGTTTCTGTTAATGCAAACCGGGCATGGTCCGCCGCATACACGAAATCCACCGCGGCAGTAAGCTCTACGCCGCCACCGAATGCTGCTCCATTGATCGCACCGATAATCGGGGTTGGGCAGTCTATGATCGCCCGCACCATTCTCTCGTAGGTAAGGTGTTGCTTATTCCAGACCTCGTCCGTCATACCATTGCGTTCTTTTAGATCTCCCCCGGCACAAAAAGCCCGCTCACCCGAACCAGTGATAACGATACAACGAATGTCCCCTGGGTCCATCGCCAACGCCTCGAAGAGCATGTATAAATCCGTCGCCATCCGGGTATTAAACGCGTTGGCCGCCTCTGGCCGATTCAAAGTAATTTTAAGCACGTACTCCGCCGGGGTTTCCAGTAGCAAAGTAGGGTATTTGTTTTCAGACATTAGTTGATTACGTCAATGACAATGTTGTCGGGTTTCTTTCCAGGAGCTGAATCTCAATAGGAACGAGGCATGCCAAGCACATGCTCCGCCAGGTAGCTGAGAATCAGGTTGGTGGATATGGGCGCTACCTGGTAAAGTCTGGCCTCACGATATTTGCGTTCGATATCATACTCTTCGGCGAATCCAAAGCCGCCGTGGGTCTGTAAACAGGCTTCGCCAGCAGCCCAGGACGCATCCGCCGCTAGCATCTTCGCCATATTCGCCTCTTCGCCGGGGTTTTCTCCGGCTTCGTATAGTCGAATGGCTTCGCGCAGCATCAGTTCTGCCGAACGCATTTGCGCATAGGCTTTGGCGATGGGGAATTGTACTCCCTGATTCTGGCCGATGGGCCGACCGAAAATGGATCTTTCGCTAGCATAGGCAGAGGCCTTTTCAATAAACCATTTGGCATCGCCGATACATTCCGACGCGATAAGAATCCGTTCCGCGTTCATCCCGGAAAGAATATAACGAAACCCCTTACCTTCCTCACCAATGAGGGACTCCTGGGGCACCGGCATGTCATCGAAAAAAACCTCCGTTGTGGCATGGTTCATCATGGTACGGATAGGGCGAATTGTGAGACTACCCTTGGGGCATTGTCCCATGTCGACTAGTAGAACAGACAGCCCATCGGTACGTTTTTGCACCTGATCCCGCGGCATAGTCCGACACAATAGCAGCATCAAATCCGAGTACTCCGCCCGGGAAGTCCAGATTTTTTGACCATTAATGATAAAGTCATTTCCACGACGAACTGCGGTGGTGCGAAGTGCTGTGGTATCCGTTCCACTAGTGGGTTCCGTGACACCGAATGCCTGGAGTCTTAAATTTCCACTGGCGATACCCGGCAGATATTTTTCTTTTTGTGCGTCCGAGCCATGTCTTAACACGGTCCCCATGGTATACATTTGAGCATGACAGGCAGCGGCATTGCAGCCTTCGTGGTGGATGGTTTCCAGAATCGCCGCTCCAGCAGAAAGACTTAGGCCAGAACCTCCATATTCCTCGGGAATAAGCGCGCCGAGATAACCCGAATCCGTCAGCGCCTGAACAAACTCCTGGGGATAGGTCTGTTCACGATCACACTTCCGCCAATACTCTCCGGGGAAATCCGTACACAACTGTTTTACCCCGTCACGGATGTCCTGATGGTCAAGTTCGTAGTTCATGGTGTTATTGAGATTTAGCTTAAGGGTTTCAGGCCAGATACCTTGCAATGAAACGGAAAACCGTGCCGCCATCTCCCAGACGGCAGCCGCGGTAAATTCAAGGAGAGTATTACTCAACACAGGCGGGTCCGACAAGTCACTGATCAACTTCAGGTTACGGGAACCATGGCAAGGTTGGCAGGGAGTGAATAAATTTTCAACATTTAGCCCCAGAAAAATTCATTGTCACTTAGAATAGTCCGTCCTGAAAAAAGGCGCGATGTCGTTAGCGATCATGCGTCATTTTCGACCTTCGGATCAGGACAACACCCAGACGACGATTAGCGGCGTCCCAAGGGGCTGACAACAGGCAATGGCGAGTAATGTTTGCTCTCCGCCGTTGGGTTTTTCAAACAAAAAGAAAGCGATCATCCACTTTCGATGACCAGTCAAGGGTATTGCCAAGGGCAATCAGGGGATGGGACGTATCCAGCTGATCAACGATGTTGAAGAAACTGAGTTGATCGTCATTCACCGGGCTGTCAGGTAGCATATATACCTCGTGTTCGACCAGAAACTGAACGCCAGTTTAACAATTCCGGTCGATTCAAACCAGGACTATATCCAGTTTATACTGTATATGTAGCCTTTTCGGGTTCTTCAGGAACGACTAAACTATATGGAGAAGTCGGTTATGTGAAATACTGGCTCCCACCATCTTATTCGATTTTATACTGTATATGTAGCCTTTTCGGGTTCTTCAGGGACGACTATGTAAACTGGAGTGTATACAGGAGGTACGATATAGACCGTCGTTAAATGTGCGTTGAGTTGCGTTGCTAAACGTTGTGCAGCCGTCATTGTCTGAACGTTCGTTTCTGTATCGTCTATGTACACTAATATGTCAGCTACTGTCATTTTCTCTCTCCAGGTTCGAATTATCGTTATCATCAACCCTCAATGCTTTAAAGACTTTGATTTGAATCAAGAGTGACTCGATTTGAATCAGTTGGGTCGACATTGGTACCACTTAGCTTGGCATAACCCAATTAGCCATTAGTCTGGATCGGGAATGTGTGAACGAAATGGCCACTGTGTCATTTGAAGGGAAGGCGAATGATACGAACGACTGTGCAGGTTCGTCGTTCGATCCGCCTGGTTCAGTGATGAATTTCGTCACCATTAACGAGGTGGCGAAGCGTCTCCAGGTTGAGCAAACTAAATTTTCGATGTCCTTTTTTGATCAACCCACTATCGGAAAAACGTGCAAGCTCTCGACAAACGGTTTCAAGAGCAAGCCCTAAAAATACAGCAATGTCTGTCCTTGACATCGGTAAACTAAACTCTGTTGGAGACATTCTTCTGCGCGCCATACTATCCGAGAATTCCACAAGGAACCAGGCGAGTCGGCGCTCCGCTGTCCTTTGGGATGGCATCATGATTAAGTCATTGTCATGATTCAATGTTTGTCCCATTTTTCTGATTAGTTCCTGTGCATTGATTTTTTCATTTCCTGCCAAAAGAGTGTTAAAGGGTAGTAGGGTGACTCTGGAAGTGTCCAGCGCTACCGCCATTGAACGACTAACATTATCAGGTCGCATCCAGGCCAATGACATCCCCTGCCATGTAAAAGCCAATAATTTGTTGATCTCCTGATTCTGTTACCCGATATAATTTAATTGCCCCTACATCTACCAGATAGATCCCCTGTAATTCGTCTCCCATCCTATACAGGTGCTCTCCTTTTTTAAGCAGCGAAGAGGAGTTTAAATCGTTTTTTTCTACTGAGGATTTCGTGCGACGGGCTGTGTTTTGAGTTTGAGTATCGGTCGCAGTGCTCGTCATGGAAATTCCCCTGGTTGGCTAATTGTTGAATAGGAATTTATTAACTAACTTGAATTCAACTAGTAAGTGCAACTCGTCAAAGAAGGGAAAGCTGGGATAATGTCGGCTTTTCCTCTCGCCAAAGATGAGAAGCATGATGAGTCACTATACCCAGCTCACCCGAGAGCAAAGATACCAGATATTTGCATTAAAGAAGGTGGGCATATCACAAAAAGCCATCGCCGAAGAGATCGGTGTTAACAAGTCCACGATTAGTCGGGAGCTGTCTCGTAATACAGGGCTTCGTGGCTATCGGCCCAAACAGGCCCATGAGTTCGCACTGTCTCGTCGAGCCGACAAGGTGACACCAAGAATTGAGCCTTCTCACTGGGCCGAAGTGGGTCGTTTGCTGAGTGCTTACTGGAGTCCAGAGCAAATATCATGGAGGCTGTATGAAGAACAGGATTACCGAATCAGCCATGAATGGATTTATCAGCACGTGTATCGGGACAAGAAAATGGGCGGGAAGCTGTCGGGTTATCTTCGCTGCCAGAAGCAGAGAAAGAAACGATATGGGGTCTATAGCCGCCGTGGTCAGATTCCGAACCAGACGATGATTGATGACCGCCCTGCCTGTGTAGAGTCGCGCTCCCGAATTGGCGATTGGGAAGGAGACACCATTGTTGGCAAAGGGCATTGCGGCGTATTGGTTTCCCTGGTGGATCGTAAGAGCCGGTACACGTTATTGGGTCATTCGAGTACGAAAGAGAAAGACCCGGTTGCCAACGAGGTAATCCGTTGTTTCAAGGGGAGCGCAGATAGCTGCCATACGATCACCTATGATAATGGTCGGGAGTTCAGCGACCACGAACGCATGGCGAAGGAACTCAGTGCGGATATCTATTTCGCTCATCCGTATTCTTCGTGGGAGCGAGGAACGAATGAGAATACGAATGGGTTAGTTCGACAGTTTTATCCCAAGACAATGTCACTGTTAAAAGTAAGCCGACAGTCGTTACAATCGACGATGGACAGATTAAATCATCGTCCGAGAAAATCGCTGAATTACAGAACACCTCATTAGGTGTTCTGTAATTCAAATACAACCTTGACGGTTGCACTTAAGAGTTGAACCTAAGTAACGCAAAAGCAGGCTATCCGTATTTAGTCGTTCCTGAAGAACCCGAAAAGGCTACATATACAGTATAAACTGGATATAGTCCTGGTTTGAATCGACCGGAATTGTTAAACTGGCGTTCAGTTTCTGGTCGAACACGAGGTATATATGCTACCTGACAGCCCGGTGAATGACGATCAACTCAGTTTCTTCAACATCGTTGATCAGCTGGATACGTCCCATCCCCTGATTGCCCTTGGCAATACCCTTGACTGGTCATCGCTTGAAGCCTCCCTGAGCCAGTACTACAGCGCGAAGGGGCGGGCCGCGAAACCGATCCGGTTGATGAGCGGATTGCTGATGATCAAACAGCTGTACAGCTTAAGTGATGAATCGGTGGTGGATCAATGGAAGATGAACCCGTACTTTCAGGTGTTCTGTGGTGAGGTGAGTTTCCAGACGCAGGTACCGTGCCATGCGACGGAACTGGTGAAGTTCCGCAACCGGATTGGGTCGGAGGGAGTCAGGGAGATCTTTTCGCTGTCGGTAAAACTGCATGGGAAGCTGGCAGAGGAGCGGACAGTACTGGTAGATACCACGGTACAGGAGAAGGCGATCACGTACCCGACAGACAGCAAGTTGGCGATAAGGATCATCAATCGCCTGAACAAGCTGTCGAAGTTACACGGGATACAACAACGACGAACGTACGTAAAGGAAGTGCGGTCACTTCGTTTGGCATGTCGTCATTTCCGTCACGTGAAACGACGTCGTAAGGCGAACAAGGCGTTGAAACGATTACGAACCATTGCGGGTGTGTTGCTCAGGGAATGCCAACGGAAGTTACCGATCGATGTTCTGACGGCGCAGGAAGCGAACTTTGCGTTATACGAACGTGTTTTGTCTCAACAGCCCAAAGACAGGAACAAGGTTTACTCCCTGCATGATCCTGCTGTGTACTGCGTGGGCAAGGGGAAGGATCACAAGGCGTATGAGTATGGTCGCAAGGCGTCAGTGGTGGCGACGAAGGAGTCACAGGTGATTGTGGGGGTGGTGAGTCATGACGAACATGATCATGATTCGAAGACCCTGAAAGCAGCACTGACAGAAGCCCATACCCACCGTGAGACATCGATCAGGCTGGCGGTGGTTGACCGGGGATATCGGGGAGCGAAGAATAAAGTGGATTGTGAGGTGCTGTTACCGGGTCCTCCGCTGAAACGGGACAATGCTTATCAACGCCAGAAGAAACGGATACTGTGTCGCAAACGAAGTGCGATAGAACCGATCATCGGTCATTTGAAGCATGATCATCGTTTATTGAGGAGCTGGCTGAAGGGAGCCGAAGGAGACCGTATCAATCTGCTGATGGCGGGTTGCGCGTGGAATTTGAGAAAGTGGATGATCGCTTTCTTTTTGTTTGAAAAACCCAACGGCGGAGAGCAAACATTACTCGCCATTGCCTGTTGTCAGCCCCTTGGGACGCCGCTAATCGTCGTCTGGGTGTTGTCCTGATCCGAAGGTCGAAAATGACGCATGATCGCTAACGACATCGCGCCTTTTTTCAGGACGGACTATTTACTGAGTGTGGTGTAGGTATTTATACCTATTCCATCTCCAATAGATTCAATGCATCTATTGGGTCTATTGGATCTATCGGATAAATTGAATCCATTTGAAAACTCAAGGCAGCCGCCACCGTTGAAAAATATAAACCCTCATGAAAAGGAATTTTCAGGATGTCTTAACGTACTTTAACGTACCGGCTGTTAATCATCGTCTTCGCCCAGAATTCTAAAGGCAGGTCCGTTTAGGTCATCGAATTGGCCATTTTGAATTGCCCATATCACAATGCCAACGAGTACCGTAACTAAAACGAATGATAAAGGCAGGAGTAGGTATAGAATGTTCATTCGATAAATTGCTTCCTATAATTTGCGATTAGGGAGACCAATTGGTTAGTTTATGATGGGGCTGATGGCTTAGTAATCTGGTAGCGTTCAAACTGACTATCAAGGAGCTTGTGGACATTCCGATTGCTGCGAGCCAGGGTGGAACGATGCCTGCCAGTGCAGCGGGTATCGCTAAAAGGTTATAGCCAATCGCCCACATTAAGTTTTGGCGTATTACCCAACTCGTCCGGTTGGCGCAATTGGTTATATCCAGTAGATCAGAAAGTCTGTTGTTAAGTAAAACAACATCCGCATTTATTTTACTTAGATCTGCGCCCTGTCCCATTGCGATGGAGACATCTGCGCTAGCGAGAACAGGAGCGTCATTGAGACCATCTCCGACTACTGCAACTTTGGCCCCCTGATGTTGAAGATGCTTGACCACGGTTTGTTTTTCGGATGGTGAAAGGTTTGACTTGTACTGGTCTATTCCCAAAGACTGGGCGGTGTTCGATACCACCGAGTGGTTATCTCCCGAAAGAAGCAACAGGCTGAGCCCACCCTGTCTTAGCTTTTTTATTACCCTGTGGGCATCACTTCTGAGCTGATCGGAGAACTCGAACCGCGCGATGATTTTTCCTTCGTTGGCCAGATAACAGACACTCTGGTTTTTCCTGGCTTCAACCAAAGCTTCACATTCTCCTGACAGGCGAGTAGTACTTTTGATGAAGTTTAGCGACCCGATAGTAAATTGCTTGCCGTTTATGGTTCCGGCTATGCCTCCTCCCGCCGTGTGACTGACCTGTGAGGCCATTTTTCCGTTGCTGCCGGGCAGATCGCGAAATGCATCTGCAAAGGGGTGCTTCGATGCCAGGTTTAATGCTGTGGCTATTTGGGTAACCTGTGCTTTATTCCAATTTGGTGCAGTACAGATATGGTTCAGGCTTAAGGCTCCCTTTGTAAGTGTTCCTGTCTTGTCAAACACAATGTGAGTCACGTTAGTGATATCTTCCAGAAACTCACAGGGAGATAGGCACATCTACCCCAACCGTTAAGCTTTTCAGATTACGCCATGCACCGATGAAAAATGGTGTTGCACAAAATAGTAGAACAGGGATTGTCAAAACCGTTGCAGCGAATCTTAACAGGTAGCGATAGCGCTCTTCGATGCCGAAGGCATCGCCAAAATACAATGCAGTGGCAATCATCATGACTTGCATCCCTAGGGCGGCGGCAACGGTAATTCGAATGAGAGCCTGCCTGCCCTCCCTTTTTACCTGACTCTCCTGGCTTCGGGTTTCATAGGGAGAAGCAGGGTAGCCAAGGGTATCGAAATAACGCAATAATTCGGCCACGCTCAACGTCTTTTCATTCCAGATTACCTGGGCTCGATGGGTTGAAGGGTTTAGTTGAATGCTCTTGACTCCAGCAATTTTTCTTATCCTGTTTTCCACCTTTGTGACACAGCCAGAGCAGGAGATGCCATCGATGGATAGAATGATTTCCTCTAAGCCCTGGTTGTTGTGCTTGACATACCGCTGCTTTAAACGATTGCTCGGAAATTCGACTGCGTTGTCCAGATAAGACATTGTTTTTCCGGTTTTCGGTTTCGTTGTTAACGGTTGAGTGTCTGTTCTTTTTGAGATATAGCATCAATCTTTGTCTGCACAATTCATGGGCACCCATACTTATACCCAGGCACCCATATCCATATCCATAGCTTCATTTCTTCCATTTAGTTAAGAATCTCAAATCTACGCAAATTTTATTTTAGAAATTTGTAACCAACCATATCCGTTTTCCTGCGCTGAAATTTGATTGGAGTCAAGTTTGGTGGTTATTTTCTATGGCCTCGTACAACCGCCGATGAAAAAAACTGGGAGGAACTTGATCTGAATCAATAACGATTTGTTTCTTTCATCTAAAGTTCGAATGACATTAACAATTACTGGAATTAATGGAACGCTATGTTGTTTAGAAACGTCTGGTTACTGTTGACAGAGCCCCAAGACGCCTGGTCAACAATAAGAGAAAGTGAATGGGCTGTCGTGGAGCTTTACATCAGAGTGATTGCCCCATTGGCGCTTATCTCTCCTGTGGCGGGCTACATCGGAACCACTCAGTTCGGATGGCAAATTGGGGCAGGCCAACCGGTTAAATTATCCGCAGCCAGTGCATTACCAATAAGCATCGTCTATTTTGGCGCCATACTGGTGTCTGTTTTTGTCATCGGTTTGTTGATCCATTGGATGTCTGAAACATACGGTGGCAGGAAACCGTTGGTGCGATGCATCGCACTTGCCGCCTATTAGGCGGTTCCGTTGTTTCTCATTGGGGTGTGTCAGGTTTACCCAGCGCTATGGATAAATTTTTTATTCGGACTGCCTGCCCTTGCGTATTCTGTCTACCTGCTTTACTGCGGTGTGCCCATCGTAATGGAAATCCCAAAGGAAAAAGGGTTCATATTTGCAAGTGCTGTTTTAGCGGTGTGCCTCGTCACGTTGGTGGGGCTGCTTGCGTCAACGGTAATACTTTGGAGCCATGGTCTGGGGCCCTCATTTGTTAACTAACCGATCAATAGAAAATGACTTCTCAATCCACCTATAACTACCGCGTCGTTAAACAGTTCGCCATTATGACCGTGGTATGGGGCGTGGTCGGCATGCTCGTCGGCGTTCTGATTGCTGCACAGTTGGCCTGGCCGGTACTGAATTTCGATTTACCCTGATTGAGTTTTGGTCGGCTACGACCTTTGCATACCAACGCGGTCATTTTTGCTTTTGGAGGGTGCTCATTGTTTGCGACTTCCTATTATGTTGTACAGAGAACATGTGGCGCTAGATTGATTTCCGACCGGTTGGCGGGGTTTACTTTTTGGGGATGGCAACTGGTCATCGTCCTGGCGGCGATTTCATTGCCTCTGGGTATTACCAGTAGTAAAGAATACGCCGAACTTGAGTGGCCCATTGATATCCTGATCACGCTAGTTTGGGTTTCATACGCCATTGTATTTTTTGGCACTATCATGAAACGAACTATCCCGCATATCTATGTCGCCAATTGGTTTTTCGGTGGATTTATTCTGACCATCGCCGTACTTCATGTCGTTAATAGCGCCGCTTTACCCGTTAGCCTGTACAAATCCTATTCGGTTTACGCCGGTGTGCAGGATGCAATGGTGGTACGGACACAATGCCGTTGGCTTTTTTCTGACAGCGGGTTTTCTTGGAATCATGTACTACTTTGTTCCCAAACAAGCGAATCGGCCTGTGTATTCCTATCGACTTTCTGTGGTGCATTTCTGGGCGTTAACATTTACCTACATCTGGGCGGGGCCTCATCACTTGCACTATACCGGATTACCCGATTGGGCTCAGTCATTGGGCATGGTGTTCTCGTTGATTCTGCTTGCACCGTCCTGGGGCGGCATGATTAACGGCATCATGACGCTATCCGGTGCCTGGGAAAAATTACGTAGTGATCCAATACTCAAGTTCTTAATCGTCTCGATTTCTTTTTACGGTATGTCGACTTTCGAAGGACCGATGATGTCGATCAAAACAGTAAATGCACTGTCGCACTACACTGACTGGACCATTGGGCATGTGCATTCCGGCGCCTTGGGCTGGGTGGGTTTTATTTCCATTGGTGCAATGTGGATATCCGGTGTGATGCAAGGTTTGATGTGGCGAGCTATCAATCCGGACGGAAGCCTGACCTATAGCTTTATCGAAAGCGTTCAGGCGATGCATCCCTACTACGTGGTCAGGCTTTTGGGAGGAACGCTATATTTGGTTGGTATGCTGCTAATGGCATATAACATTTTCAGAACCGTTTTCGGTGAGCCACTGTCAGCAATAGCCGCTGAACATGGTGCTCCCGAAGATAGAAAAGTTGCGACTGTTTAAACTGGGTAATTGATGATGTCATTTCAACAACGCGTAGAAAAAAATGTCGGGCTGCTGATAATGCTTACCCTCCTCGTTGTCAGTGTTGGCGGGATTGTGGAGATTGTCCCTCTGTACTTTCAAAAAACGACAACAGAACCCGTAGCGGGCCTGAAGCCTTATTCCGCCCTTGAGCTAACGGGCCGGGACATTTACGTGCGGGAAGGTTGCTATAACTGTCACTCCCAGATGATTAGACCCTTTCGTGCGGAAACTGAACGTTATGGACACTACTCGGTGGCTGGTGAGTTTGTTTACGACCGGCCCTTCCAATGGGGGGCCAAACGCACAGGACCGGATTTGGCAAGAGGGGGGGGAGATATAGCGATGATTGGCATCGGGTGCACATGATCAATCCAAGGGATGTGGTGCCGGAATCCATTATGCCGGGATACCCCTGGTTAGCGGATACATTAATTGATGCATCAGATATTCGCAAAAAAATGACAGTGCTGCGAACCCTGGGAGCGCCTTATTCAGATGAAGAAATAGAAAACTCCATGGAAGAACTAAAGGGGAAGTCAGAGCTAGGCGCAATGATTTCCTATTTACAACGATTAGCACAGTCATCAAAACCCGGAGGTAACGGATGGTTGCATTTCACAGTTTCTGGACTCTGGCATTGCTGGTGTTATTTGTGGCAATTGTCTTTTGGGCATGGCATGGCGAACGGAAGAATGAGTTCACAGAAGCCGCAAGATTGCCTTTAGAAGACGATCAACTGGATCAGGAGAGATAAGCGAATGGCTGACTTTGTGAATGACTATTGGCATTGGTTCATCGTTATTGTTTCGATTATTTCCATTATCATATTTTTCCCACTGGTCTATTTTAATCGTGGTAACAAAAAACCCGGGCCAGCTGAAACCATGGGGCATGTCTGGGATGATGATCTTGAGGAGTACAACAATCCACTACCGACGTGGTGGCTTAATATGTTTGTGATCAGTTTGATCTTTGGTTTGGTTTATTTGCTGTTATACCCAGGGCTTGGTCATTTTCCTGGTTTACTAAACTGGTCATCTACGGGGCAATATGAGAATGAGGTAAAAAAAGCGGGTGAAAAATTTGATCCAATCTATGAAAAATACGCAGCCATTGATGTTAGGAAACTAAGTCAGAATAAAGCCGCGATGAAAACCGGTGAACGCCTTTTTGCTAACTATTGCGCCGTTGGCCATGGTTCAGATGCCCGAGGTGCAAAAGGGTTTCCCAATCTGCGGGATAATGACTGGTTGTATGGTGGAGATCCTGAACAGATTAAGATATCTATTCTCAGTGGCCGTTCTGGAGTGATGCCCGCATGGGGAGCCGCATTGGGAGACGCTGGAGCGGAAAATGTTACTAACTACATTTTGAGTTTGAGCGGGAGAGAGCACAATGTGGCCCTGGCGGAGAGTGGGAAAGAAAAATACACAGTATTCTGCGTAGCCTGCCATCAGGCTGACGGTAGTGGTAACCCGGCTCTGGGTGCTCCAAATCTTGTGGATCGCATCTGGCTATATGGTGGTGCTAAACAAACCATAGTCGAAAGCATTAAATCTGGTCGAAATGGGGTGATGCCCGCACATAAGGAGTTCCTTGGAGAAGACCGGGTGCATTTGTTATCTGCCTATGTTTATAGCCTGTCCCAGGAATACGAACAGGAGTGAAGTCTTTCGCCTTATTCCCTCTTTCTAATTTCACTGAGCAGAATTGATATTGGATGTAACGCCGACAACAGGGTCGACATCAGCCGGATCGACATCAGCCAGGCCGACATCAACCATACCCAGGATGGATGCTCAGTTAGACCAGGCTCGTACGCCAAGCGCCAGAAAATATATCCGCGGCAAGTCCACGGACTGTTTGCACGAATGCGTTTGACTGGTGTGGTTGTCCTTATGGGGATTTATTACCTAACTCCATGGTTTACCTGGAATGACCGACAGGCGATTCTCTGGGATCTAGTGGCCCGCAAGTTCCACATTTTTGGCGTGACTTTCTGGCCTCAGGATTTTATCTATCTGTCAGCATTATTGATCATTGCGGCGTTGTCGTTATTTTTCTTTACTGCATTGGCCGGACGATTGTGGTGTGGTTATGCCTGCCCACAAACAGTCTGGACTGAAGTTTTTTTATGGATAGAGAGAAAAGTTGAGGGGGACCGTTCCCGACAGGTCAAACTCGCGAAGGGGCCATGGAATTTTCAGAAAATATCAAAACGGACAATTAAGCACAGCATCTGGATAGGGTTATCCATCTGGACTGGCTATACCTTTGTGGGTTACTTCACCCCAATTCGAGAGCTAGGCCATGCGGTAGCAACATTCAGCACCGGACCGTGGCAGACGTTCTGGATATTTTTCTACGGCTTTGCAACCTATGGTAATGCGGGCTGGCTGCGGGAGCAGGTATGTATCTATATGTGCCCCTATGCACGTTTTCAAAGCGCCATGTTCGACAGGAACACCATGATCATTTCATATGATAAGGCGAGGGGTGAACCTCGAGGGTCCCGCCGCAAGAAGGATCCTGGAGCATTGGGGTTAGGTGATTGCATTGATTGCACTATTTGCGTCCAGGTTTGTCCGACAGGAATAGATATTCGCGACGGCTTACAATACGAATGCATTGGGTGTGCATCCTGTATAGACGCTTGTGATGATGTCATGGAAAAAGTTGGCTCTCCCAAGGGGCTCATTCGATACACCACTGAAAATGTCCTGCTAGGGAAAACGACGAAAATCCTTCGACCCCGAATTGTTGTCTATGGTTTAATTTTGTTATCACTATTGTTGATAGTGGGGTACCGCATTTCTCAACGAATTCCCCTGGATCTGGACGTCATTCGGGATAGAAATACGTTGTACCGGGAAGTGGATGAAGGATGGATTGAAAATGTATATACCCTGAAAATTCTTAACAAGGACCAGAAAGATCATTATTACCGCCTATCCACATCGAGTGAAATTCCAATGACTCTAAAAGTCGATACGGATGAAATATTTGTTGTCGCTGGTGAAATTGGCGAACTGATTGTCAGAGCGCAAATGGATTCGAAATCCCTACAGAATCAAAGCATGGAATTCGAATTTGAGATTGCTTCCATTGATACCCGGAATTTGGTGGCAACAGAAAAAGCGCGTTTCGTTGGGCCGATTCCGTAGTAAAGAGTGATAAAAAAATGACGAAGTATGCCCCCTGGCATCGAGAGCCCATGGTCTGGATGGTGATAGCGATACCTTCTACTGCTGTCCTCGTCGGCATGATTATGCTGACGCTTTCCTTAAAGTTCTACGATGGTTTGGTTGCCGATGACTATTACAAACGGGGGTTGGCGATAAACCAGACACTGGAACGCCAGCGTCAGGCAGAGAGTCTTGGCCTTAATGCTGTTATCGATCTGCTACTGGAGCAAAATAAAATCGAAGTAATGTTACGAGGGAATCAGCAATTCCTGTATCCACCTACGCTATCTTTCAGCTTGCGTCATTCAACTCGCGCCGATCATGATCAGATTGCGATACTCACGCATACTGGGAATGGTGCATACGTTGGCGAGATCAGGACAATTGTCCCAGGACGCTGGTATCTTCAATTAAACACAGCGAATTGGCGACTGTTTGATGTTATTCATTGGCCGACGAATGGCGGTGAAATAAAACTCGGCCAATAGTGGAGGCCAACAATAGAAGCATAGTAAACCCTAAACGGCTGAAGACGAGACCTCAGTGATTCAAATGACCTGGGAATAGCTGGGGTGTTTTCTGGTGTTAGAGAATAACGGGAAAGCCGTTCACTGGGACTAATCGGCAACCGTCTGGCCTGTGTGAATGAGTCATGGGTTTTTCACTACCTGAGATTACCATTGCGTCCTCAATAAGCAATCGGGGAAGCCCCAGCTTTGAACGTGTCCGTTTGGTCTCGTGGTTAAAACCGATGCTCAACTATCTGGGATTATTTGTCTATGGAAGGTTAAAATTAGCCAATGATAAACAAACAATCCGGGAATACAAACTTACAGGCGGAGCTAACTCCTAGCGGTTTCTCAACATTGCTTGGCGCGGCGGCGGATGCAATTATCATTATCAACTCAGTCGGTGAAGTGCTGAATTTTAATCCTGCTGCGGAGAAATTGTTCGGCTATACCGCCGCCGAGGTGGAGAACAGGAATGTGAAGATGTTAATGCCACAACCTTATCGAAGGGAGCACGATGAATACCTCAATCATTACAACACAACCAGAGTTCCGCAAATTATCGGGATCGGGAGACGAGTAGAAGCCCGGCGGAAAGATTCGAGTATATTTCCCATTGAGCTATCGGTTGGCGAATACCTATCGGATGGGATGCAGTACTTTGTTGGAATCATCAGGGATTTAACTGAGAAGGAGAATTCAGTGAATGCGCTCAAGGAGAGCAAGACACGATTACGTGAGCGAGAAAATGAACTCAGGTTGACCATAGAGAATGCACCGGCGGGTATTTTGACAACGCAGATGGATGGTCGGATTATTAGTGCTAACCTGGCCGTGTGCTCATTGCTTGGGTATTGTGAATCGGAACTGATAGACAGCGATTGCGCCAATGTGGTTTTCCAGGAAGATTTGGCTGAGGTTAAATCCCATCAATTGGATTTGATCGAAGGAAAAAAACATTCGTTTACTTCGAGCACCCGTTTTTTGCGAAAAGATGGAGAAATAATATATGCCATTCTGCATTGTGGTGTCGCGAGGGGAGAGGCTGACCAGAAGCCACTGAAACTCATTGTCCAGATTGTGGATAGAACTGATCAGGTAAAAGCAGAGAATATGGTTCGGCAAACACAGGAAAGTTTAGCCCACGTAGATAGAATTAGCACGATGGGTGAAATGGCGTCCAGGATCGCTCACGAAATTAATCAGCCTTTATCTGCCATAAGCGCTTACGTTCAGGCCGGAATTCGCCGATTAAACTCTGGAAGCTTTGACAAGGACAAAATGCTGGAACTGATGTCAAAAACCGATGAGCAATCCCAGCGTGCAGGGACAATTGTAAAACGAATTAGGGCCTTGGTTAGATCTCAGGATCGAATTCATGGGCGAGCCATCGTCAATGAAATTGTCGCAGATGCCGTGCCGTTAGCCAGAGCGGATGCTAACAGTCGGGGAATCACGTTAGCTGTTGATTTGATGGCGGAGCAATGTGAAACCATTGCAGACGGCATACAAATTCAGCAGGTCATCCTTAATTTGGTTCGTAATGCCATTGATGCTACTGAAGCGGCGGATGGAAATGAGCCGAGAATAGAGATGGGGACTAGATATTCAGAAAACGAAGACTTCGTACAGGTATGGGTTCGTGATTACGGAGAGGGTGTTCCGGATGAGGCGAAGAGCAGTCTGTTTGAGCCGTTCATTACATTTAAGGAAAAAGGAACAGGAATGGGTTTGTCAATCAGTAGATCCATTGTCTCAGCCCATGGTGGAGAGCTTCGATATGAGAATCTGAGTCCGGGTGCCATATTCCAATTTACGTTGCTAATCGCAGTAGGAAAACCAGGATGACATCAATGCAGAATGTCTATGTCGTCGATGACGATGAAGCGGTGCGAGATGCCATTTTGGAACTATTGAGTTCGGTCGATATTGAGGCGCAGGGTTTTTCATCCGCTAATCAATTCCTTGAAGAATATACTCCATTGATGGAAGGCTGTTTGATATTGGATATTAGGATGTCAGGCGTGAGTGGTTTGGAACTCCAACAGAAGCTAAACGAGCTTGAGTCTATTTTATCCATTATATTTGTAACCGGGCATGGCGATGTTCCCATGGCTGTTGAAGCAATGAAGCGGGGCGCCATTGAGTTTATTCAAAAACCGTTTAGAGATCAGGAGTTGCTGGACTGCATAAATGTGGCGTTGAAAAATTCGGAACAGGCGAAAATACATCGGGACCAATTCGAGCTAATTAGCGCTCGACTCGCAATGCTAACTGAACGAGAGTCAGATATATTAAATCGCATAGTCCGAGGCCACGCGAATAAGGTGATTGCCATTGATTTGAATCTGAGTCAGCGAACCGTTGAGAATCATAGAGCCCATATACTCGAAAAAATGCAGGTTCGTTCTACCACGGAATTGATAACATCGGTAATGTCTGTGAAGACATAGTATCAGGTTATGCATCTGGAAGGGGGCGGCGAATAAATGTCTGGGGGTTAGGGTTCACCTTTTGGATGGTAGGTTCGTGGAAAACCAACTCGGATTGGGGTGGGTGGAAGTTTCACGACGATTGGTGTTTTTAGGTAGGCCTCTCTTTTCGGTAGTGTAAAAAGCTGGACTCGACCCTACAGATTTACGAACCAGGGTACCATTCAATCGTGCAGTGACCGCCCGTTGTTTGCGGTGGGTTCAATGGGTCTGTGCAACACATGCATTGAAGAGCCAGTCAGCATAGTTTTATGATTAACTATTTTTCGCCGATGATAGATTGGATACTATCTTGCAAACTGATCAAATCTTGATGCTCAAGTTTCCCAAGGGTTTTCTTAATGATAGACTTTTCTGCGGTAAAGATGACTGGTTTGATAACAGATGTTTTTAACAGTCCTGCCTCTTTCCAGCTATCTATGAGAGCTTCTCCTAGGCTTCGTGCCTTTTTAACCTGACTGGTAACAGCGATTAGAATAATGTCAGGTTTAGATTTGTTGTACTGAAAATTACTAATGACTATAGCTGGCCGCTGTTTGCCGCTAGACTGATCGGTAAAAGGGAACCGAACCAATACAACCTGCCCAAACTCAAAGTCGATCATACGCGGCGTCGTCAGCATTCTCCCACAAACCCTGCAAGGTTGCGCCTGAAGCCTCCATAGCTACTTGAGTGAGTTGTAAATCCGATTCCCTGTGACGCAAGAAATCAATAAAATCTTCCACTTCATTAATTCGATTGGGCGGTAGTGCCTGAAGTTTTTGTACAACTTGCTGTATTTTTTGAGGTTGCATCTTATTTCCGCAGAACTGGAGGCTACTAACTATAATATAAACAGGACGCGGTATGCAAAGTACATTGCCCTAAATCTAAAGGTTTCCTCATACTGCCACTTCCTTGGCTTCCTCCCCGTCTCGGCACTACTAGCCCTTTTGAGACACTTATCAAAGCGATGTTCTAAGCCAATTTGGAGCGCTGAGAAAACCTAATCCCTACATTATTGCTCCATTTACCCGACACTGATTTACCTAGGTAGTCTAGGTGACTCCGATCGGTATCTTGTTTTTGGAAAAATCAATAATCTCAGTTTCTCGAGCAAAAAGTTTCCTAATAAGGCAAGCTCTTACTTTGACTATATCGGATGTATAGATCACATGGGGAACATCAAACCCGGACACCCACAAAAAGGTTATAGAAAGGTTGGCAGTATTGGGTTTTCATTGGGTTTTGGTTTACGATGGTCTTAAGGAATCACCCCACCAGACAAGAGTCAAGCATGAATTGCACGACGGTAGCTTATCAACATTGAGGCAACCCCCTATTACCATTGCACCTCACGGTGTGTGAGAAGGGCATTCCAGTGTGGTCAGGATGACTACAGTGGGCGCAGTTATGAACACCGCCGGGAGTGGATTCAAACCCCGTTCGGGCAGGCATCGCCTCTACGCCGGGGGAGTCGGATGACATCTCGATCAGGCACTGGATTGAGCAACGGGGTAAACACACCGCTTCCGTGCTCATGGATTTCATGGTTTCCAATGGTCGAGAGCAAAATGCAAAGGGAGAAACGCCAGCTCAGGGGCACGATTCCATGGCGACCCTGCCATTGTCATTGACGGAATACCCTAGGTTACTGGACTGGGGCGTCGTGTGTTGGGGGAGAACCAGTATGGAGCCGTGGATTCGTCGACACCGGCTATTCTGGATCGATTGGGATATGGTGAAACACAATGGCTATCGTACCCTGGACCGAAAACCTCCTAGCGACCGAAGGCACGGGCGTCTGCACAGGCCTTACGGAAATTCAGTCAGGCTATTGGTCAACATTGGGTGTGTCAACGAAATAACACCCCCTGACCCTCCTTCCCCCATAACAGCTTAACCGAATCCGGATATCTGATCCGCCGGAGTGACAGACTCGTCCCGGGAAAGGGTGATCTGCTGATCTTCGGGACTCACGAAATCGTTTCAATAGTGCCGGACATCCCTTTGACCGAAATCCTTTGATGGAGAGGAATTTTTCTGACAAATTCCGTGGGTGTCCCAATTTCGTTTATCTGATATACCCAAACGGCTACTTACATCGCTGACCGAGTAGCCATGAACCACTACCTGGTTCACTGCTTCCTGTTTAAATTCGTCTGTGTAACGGATACCTGTACCCATCGTTTACCTCTCATAGTTAAGTTACATTATTCACTATGAAATTTGTCTAGTAAAATCAGGCCTTATCAGTTAGCCCGTTGAGGCCAGGATTGTGATGATTTCATCGTATTCAAGACCACTATTCTTCATATATATATGGATGGCCTTATGGCAGTTAGGGCAAAGGAGTGCTAAATCTTGGGATTTGATTTTGTACTTTTCTGAGTAAGTGAAAATTGGAGTCTTGTGGTGTGCCTCGATATATTTAACTCCATATTTATCATAAAAATCCATTGAACATATTTCGCAAATCCATGAGCGAGCGTCCTTTGCCGCAGAAACAACAGCTTTACTTCTTTCTGCCATCAAATGGGTAACGTAACTTCGCTCACCTTCTTGATACACCACCTCGTTTTGATCATGGGCTGTATCCTCAAGCGATGAACCTTTTCGAGAAAGGGCGACGAATTTTGCTTCAATCTCTGAAACAGAAAAATCACCTTCATAATGCCATCCTTCCTTTGATTCCATGAACAGGAGAATAGAATAAAGATGTTGTGGCTGTTTGATTAAAACATCGTTGGCCTTTTCCTGAAAATTTACCTTCCCATTCCTTGCCTTAAATGAATAGTGAAATACTAATTTTTTGTCGTCAGACCAGCCGTCCTTTTCATATGATCCAGGACGGGTTTTTATAATTACGGCTTTCACGGAGGGCAATTTACCAATCCAGTTTATGCCTTACTGTGGAGTGTTACCGATTGCCAACTCGGGACCCGACCAATATGACGAAGACTCAACCTTGGAGTACTGGATTAGGTCAAATAGATTTCTCTTTGAAACTGTGTTTCCAGATACAAGAGAAAATAAATCCTGTGGCTTACTCAATTCCATGCACACACTCTAATGCTTGTAAGGGCTAACGCCGCCTTCGAGTCCTGGAAAGAGTGTTTCGTAAGTTACGTTCATTCGTTTTAGGTCTCTTCGTATTTCATGAATTTCAGAACTTGGGATTACTATCTTTACTACTACAGCACCAAGATCAATTGTTACTTCACCACTATTAGGATCATACTGTTTTGCATTTGCAGTCAGAAGACTATCCAATGAAACTACTGATTCACTAAAATCAGCTAACGAAAGTAGATTTCCTTCGAACGATTTTCGTATATCCAATGGCGCTACAAACATACCTTGCTGAGCAGAAATTCTATTGTTTATTCGGTTTGGTTCCAAGACAAGCAATCCAGAAAACCGGAGCCCATTAGTAAAAACATCGTTAAAAACTTTTACCGCATCCTTGTTTCATTCTAAGTCCTTCTCTCTAGCAGCAGTACTTAAATGTTTTTGAGAACAACTTGCCAATCCAAATCTTGATATAGACCAAATAGCGATATTGATGTGTCAACCCTAAATAGGACAGTGCGATAAGTGTGTTTTCTGATAAACAACTCGGCCGCAAGCGACCGAGTTTCAAAACACACTGAGCTGTCGACTACTGTCTTCGTATTTATTCATCGTCGAAAGCTGGTTCTGGACATACTGACGAATCGCTTCTTCATTAGCATTCCCTATCGTTTCGACGAAATAACTTTGTGTCCATAATTTTCCGCCCCAAAAGTAACGTTTCTTTATTTCCGGTCTTATCCTGAAAAACTCCCGGGCAGAGATGCTTTTTATCACCTGCATTATCTTCGAGGGCGAATCTTTCGGTTCCGACCTCACCACCATGTGGATGTGATCTACCGGGATCTCCAATTCAACAATCTCTATATCATAATCGTAACCGATCTCTTTAATGATCCCTTTGAGCTCACTTCGAAAAGGCTCTTCGAATACCTTATGCCTGTATTTCGGAATCCATACAAAGTGATACATTAACCGGTAAACATGATGCGTATTCTTCTGTAAATCCATAAAAGGGAAACCCTACAATGGCATAAATGCCATTGTACGCTATCCAGCTCGGGGGCAAGCCCCTGAGATTTACGCTGCGCTTGTTAAATTTTCCTTTACAAAGAGAGAACAGAAAATGCGAAGAAAACGACGAAACCATTCCCCTTCCTTTAGAGCCAAAGTGGCGCTGGCTGTCCTCAAGGGCGAAAAAACACTCGCTCAGTTGGCAGGCGAACACGATGTCCATGTCAATCAAATTCAAACCTGGAGCAAACAGCGCGCGTAGGGCGCAATAAGTGGAACGCATTGCGCCGGACGAAGACAAGTTGTCTAACTTTATCAATGATCCCTGGTACGTAGAGGATAACTACCTATCCATTCTGAGCGCTGAGCATAAAGCCACCACCTGCCCTGAGATTCTTTGTGCGCTTGTAGATCAACGACGGTGATGTGGTTACACTAATTAGGACACACAGTTGAGTGTAAACTAACGCAACCATATAGTCCTTAATCATGAGTAAATCCAAATTTCAAACCTATACATCTGAATTCAGAGAGTCGGCGGTCAAATTGGCTATTGAATCGGATCGCCCAATCTCTCACACCGCCCGAGAGCTCGGCATGAACGTGAATACGCTGCATACCTGGATGGGAAAATACTCCCAGCCTTCCAAGGCTGCAGTATCGAGAAATGATGATCATTTACATGATGAACTTAAACGCCTGAAAAAAGAAAACGCACGCTTGAAGGAGGAGCGCGATATCATAAAAAAGGCCGCACTGTACTTTGCCAACGATCTGAGGTGAAGTACAGGTTTATTCAAGCTCATCGTCACCAATTCACTATCAGTGCCATGTGTCGATGTCTACAGGTTTTTCGTAGTAGTTTCTATCACTGGTTTGCGAAGGCTGATGGGGCAAGTAGACTCGCCGAAAAAGAACGTCTCAAAGCCATAATCATCGAATTATTCCACGCCAGTCGGGGTACTTATGGCACTCGTAGACTCAAGCGTCAACTCCAGGAGTTAGGTGAATCAGTCAGTCGTCGGCTGGTCAATGGCTAATCATATGAAAACGAGCTTGGTCAATGATGCGCTGACTATGGCTTTGTTTCAACGTAAACCGGTTAAGGGGTTACTGTATCACACTGACCGAGGCAGCCAATATGCTTCCAAAAGCCATCGGGTTATCTTAAAGGATCATGGCATCATTCAAAGCATGAGTCGTAAAGGTAATTGTTGGGATAACGCGGTAGTAGAGAGTTTCTTTCATACGTTGAAAGTTGAACTGATTCATTCGAATCGATTCAATAACCAACTCGAGGCAAAGCAACATATATTCGAATACATTGAAGTCTTTTATAACCGTCAGCGGCTCCATTCTGCCTATGACTATCTGTCACCCTGTGACTTTGAAATACTACAACAATCCGTTTAACTTTTTGTCCTATTTAGGGTTGACACATCACAGCGCTGATGACGGGTTTGAGAAAACACCTCCTCAATCGCCGACCAGAAGCCCATGGCCCCGTCACCAATGGCCAGTTGCGGCGCTTTCATCCCTCGGGATTTCAGATTTAACAATAGCTCTCTCCAGCTCTGCGTCGACTCGCGTACGCCATCTTCAATGCCCAGAAACTGCTTCTGGCCCCGATCATTCACTCCAATGATCACCAGTGCACACAGCTTCGTCTGCTCAGCCCGCAAACCACTGTAGACGCCATCTGCCCAGAGATAGACCCAACGGTCTTTTGATAAATCACGCTGACTGAATGCCACATATTCCTGTGACCAGACCTGCTTGAGACGGGACACGGTACTTGCTGACAGCCCCGCTGCTTCCGGCCCCACCCGCTCTTTGAGCGCCTCTCCCATTTCACCACTGGTTACCCCTTTCAGATACAGCCACGGCAAGGCTGCTTCCAGCGACTTCGTCTTTCTCACGTACGGTGGCACCAGGGCCGAATGAAACGTCATCGCCTCATCGGTTCCTGAACGCACTTTCGGAATGCGGACTGTCACCGGCCCGATACCCGTTTGTATCTGCCTGCCCGGATGATAGCCATTACGAACAACAGCGGGTTTACCTTCTTCTGTCTGTTTGGTCGAATGTTGATCAATCAGCCCGGCCAGTTCTGCCTCAACGGCTGATGTGATTAGCTCCTGTGCGCCGGTTCGCAAAAGATCAGTTAACCGATCACTAAAAGACCCTCGATCTTCCATCGAAACAACGGTATTCTTACTCATGAGTGGCGTATCCTCGTGTGATTAAATTGACTGTTTGGTAACTTCAAATTAATCAGATACGCCGCTTGCTTTCAACTCCTCATACACCAGATTTCGTTATACCTCATCCAACCCTCGTACAATCCAGCCAATACGTTCTCGTATGTTATCGTTACATTGAGCTGAATCCAGTCCGCGCAGGGATGGTTGTACATCCTGGCGAATATCAGTGGTCAAGCTATGGCAAGAACAGCCAAGGATTGAATGGATACGGGTATCTACGAATAGCAACTACGCCCTCGGAAGCGATCGTTTCCGGGATAAAATAGAGGAGGCTTTAGGGCAGCGCGCAAAGCCACGTAAACGAGGTCGGCCACCGAGGAGAAACACTACTTAACTGTGGTCTGTCCCCAATTGGCCCAATTGGCTATACGGGCGTTCATTCTATTTCGGTGCCTCTAGCAGCCAGTAGAGCACATTATCTGTGAACGTATTATCCCGAGTTAATCCTAAGTGATTAGCTGGTAAGAAGAGTACAGATGTCCAGTCGATTGGCGAGACTAAATGGGGTTTCCACTGTGCGCCTTCTCTTTCATCCATTAATGCGCTCGAACGCAGTACGGTGCCATCGCCAGCGCCGAATTCAGTGACTTCGATTTGACCTGTTATCGAATCCACTAACATCTGTTTTTCTGTCTTCTTTGCATCACCAATTACCGAAAATATTTCCATGTTGTCAGGCATTGTTGAGGGTTTATCCATAACTCGATGAAAACGCTCCGCATTTTTCAAAAGCATTGACTGTAGTTTTAATGCGGTATTTCGCCGCTCATTCTGACTACTCGAATCGGGAAGCATTATCCCTAAGAATTCGGTAGTGTTACCTTTTTCGGACGCTAGCCCCCATCTAAATCTCTCCCAAACGGAAGGGTCGTAAATGTCAAAAGGCTGCGACTCGCTACCCAACATAATCCTGCGATGCCTAGGACGGGGTAACAATTCGTAGACTGAGGGGAAAGTCCCGATCAAAGACGGGGGATAGTAAGGCAATACAGGACGGCCAGTATCATAACCATCGATCAACCGGGTAAATGCATCCAGCGATCCACCATTGGGGGGGCAACCAAAATCAGCCGACCAATGTCACTTTTACCCAACCAAGGCACTGGGTCCTCATCACGAATCTCATCCAGCTTTGTGTCGCCGTAGCGTAAGAAATATCTCGCGATTAATCCCCCCATGGAATGCGCCACAATATCAAATTTAATATCGTCTACGTCCAAATCATACCGAGCTTTATAGGCGGCTCTAACATACTCTCGCTTTTCATCAATAAAGACCTTTAAGCGTTGTGCATTGTCTACGTTACTCAAGCGCCAATCGTAATCAAACTGAAAGCAGGTAAAATGATCGTCGCCATAATCGATGCTATTTAGGCCCAAATCCTGGTCTCGATATCCACCGACGCCGAGGGTCGCCAAAATTCCGGCATAAGCACGAACAACTAAAGGTATACCAAATAGCTTGATCTTGATTTTATCTAGCACGCCATCTGGCTCGATGTTATCTTTTAGTGAACTCAAATCCTTATCGTCACTAATCGTTAACGACATCAACCTGGCGCCTTCATCTGTCTGAGGGTCTGCTGCTTTCGCGTCGAACGCGCCCCATACAGTTTGACCAGAATCAATATCCACCAGCCTACTACCCATTAGTCCCGGAATTACGATAACCGGATTTCTATCGGGCTGATGGTATTGCGCGGATCGGCGATAGATAATATTTACCTCCGCGTCGGTTGCGCCAATATGACTACATCCACTCAGAAGAGTTGCCAATAAGGCGAACTCCACTATCAAATAACGCTTTGTCCAAAACTTCAGATATATCATAAGTATTTGTGACCTTTGTCATGAGTAAGCCTGAGCAATGTTAGCACTAAACTAGTAAAGAGAAGTGCTGGATATCTGCTAATGACTACATTGGTCGTAGGTTCACCCAAGGGCATTTCACAGGTCCTGCCGGGCCCACCATGTTTTCCCTATTTTCAATAAATTACGTCTATTTCGAATTTTCTAAATTTTACGTATACCCTGTTCTTTTTTATGTGGGATTTACACCCTACCCAATAAACTCTTGATTTGCCTGGATAGTGCAATGGAGAACTAATCATTTGTTCTATAGATAAAATAACAACCTCCGCTGCATTGGAAAGAAATAGCTGTCGAGATAGACAATGATGTAAGTTGGTCTCAGTCGCTAAAATAAATCCGCCCCCGATTTTTACGATCCTTTTGTGCAAAACCACGAAAACGAGGTCGGCCACCGTCGAACAAAGACTACTTAAATTGTGGTCTGTCCCCAATTGCGCGAATAATCAGATCTGTCCCCATTTCTCCGAGTGCAAACTTCGATTCTAGACTCAATAGTGCAGAAACCTAGAGGTGGGTGGAGTTGGTTAAATAAGATTGCCGCTGGTGGAGTACTTCAGGTGATGAGATTTGCCCATGCCAAAAGTCGTCTTTATTTCTCTCGATTGGCTCGATGTTCCATTTCTTAAGATATGACATGATCTCAAATTAGTAAAATGTTAGTTCTTGTCAAGTAAGAGGTAATAAGTATCGGAGTCACTTGGTTATCGACAAGACCTTGTTTCTTGAATTGGTATTGGGCTTGGCATAGAATAAATGTAAGCAACTTACTTACATTTAGAGATTTGTCTTATGACACGAACTATGACAATAGACACTGGAGATGAACTACGCGGTTTTGTAGAGTCTCTGGTTGAAACGGGAGATTACAAAAGCCGAAGCGAAGTGGTTCGTGAAGGCTTACGGTTACTGAAAGAACAACGGGCGAAATCAACCCTTGAGACACTGCGTAGTCTTATCGATGAAGGTGAGAATAGCGGTGATTTAGTAAACTGGGACGTCGATGTTTTTTTGACGCGCGTTCGATCTATGTAAGAGTAGTAGATTGTGAAAGGCCGCGTTCAACTTCGCCCCGCAGCGGAACTAGATTTAAAACAGATCTATTGGTACAGCGATAAAAAGTTTGGACGAGATAGAGCCGAAAGATATATTCGAGACTTAGATCGAGCGCTCCAGTGCTTGGCAGATGATCCTCAACTAGGGAGAGATGGTAGCGAAATAAAACCTGGGCTGATGATATATCAAGTTGTGTCTCACATCGTCTTTTTCAGAATTGTTGAAGAGGGTATAGCTATTATCAGAGTACTACATAAATCAATGGATTATAAAAGGCACCTGTGAGATCAGGGTTACGTAAAATAGATCCACAAATTATTGATATTCCGAGGGCTAAACTCACGATTTACGTAAAATGATCAGCTGTAAGTCATTGATCCATAGAAATAATAGCCGTTCCTCATAATCCATTGGTCGTACGACTCCATGGATGGAGGAGGTAGTGCGGTAAAAGGTGTCGGGTAAAAGGTGTCGGAGGGATTAAGAATTAAGCAGCGGGTTCGCTTGGGTAGAACACTAATTTCGGGAGCCATTAGTACGAAAAAAATTGAGATTTCTTTTGTTAATAAAGTGAATTAAATTTTATTTAGTCCGTCCTGAAAAAAGGCGCGATGTCGTTAGCGATCATGCGTCATTTTCGACCTTCGGATCAGGACAACACCCAGACGACGATTAGCGGCGTCCCAAGGGGCTGACAACAGGCAATGGCGAGTAATGTTTGCTCTCCGCCGTTGGGTTTTTCAAACAAAAAGAAAGCGATCATCCACTTTCTCAAATTCCACGCGCAACCCGCCATCAGCAGATTGATACGGTCTCCTTCGGCTCCCTTCAGCCAGCTCCTCAATAAACGATGATCATGCTTCAAATGACCGATGATCGGTTCTATCGCACTTCGTTTGCGACACAGTATCCGTTTCTTCTGGCGTTGATAAGCATTGTCCCGTTTCAGCGGAGGACCCGGTAACAGCACCTCACAATCCACTTTATTCTTCGCTCCCCGATATCCCCGGTCAACCACCGCCAGCCTGATCGATGTCTCACGGTGGGTATGGGCTTCTGTCAGTGCTGCTTTCAGGGTCTTCGAATCATGATCATGTTCGTCATGACTCACCACCCCCACAATCACCTGTGACTCCTTCGTCGCCACCACTGACGCCTTGCGACCATACTCATACGCCTTGTGATCCTTCCCCTTGCCCACGCAGTACACAGCAGGATCATGCAGGGAGTAAACCTTGTTCCTGTCTTTGGGCTGTTGAGACAAAACACGTTCGTATAACGCAAAGTTCGCTTCCTGCGCCGTCAGAACATCGATCGGTAACTTCCGTTGGCATTCCCTGAGCAACACACCCGCAATGGTTCGTAATCGTTTCAACGCCTTGTTCGCCTTACGACGTCGTTTCACGTGACGGAAATGACGACATGCCAAACGAAGTGACCGCACTTCCTTTACGTACGTTCGTCGTTGTTGTATCCCGTGTAACTTCGACAGCTTGTTCAGGCGATTGATGATCCTTATCGCCAACTTGCTGTCTGTCGGGTACGTGATCGCCTTCTCCTGTACCGTGGTATCTACCAGTACTGTCTGCTCCTCTGCCAGCTTCCCATGCAGTTTTACCGACAGCGAAAAGATCTCCCTGACTCCCTCCGACCCAATCCGGTTGCGGAACTTCACCAGTTCCGTCGCATGGCACGGTACCTGCGTCTGGAAACTCACCTCACCACAGAACACCTGAAAGTACGGGTTCATCTTCCATTGATCCACCACCGATTCATCACTTAAGCTGTACAGCTGTTTGATCATCACCAATCCGCTCATCAACCGGATCGGTTTCGCGGCCCGCCCCTTCGCGCTGTAGTACTGGCTCAGGGAGGCTTCAAGCGATGACCAGTCAAGGGTATTGCCAAGGGCAATCAGGGGATGGGACGTATCCAGCTGATCAACGATGTTGAAGAAACTGAGTTGATCGTCATTCACCGGGCTGTCAGGTAGCATATATACCTCGTGTTCGACCAGAAACTGAACGCCAGTTTAACAATTCCGGTCGATTCAAACCAGGACTATATCCAGTTTATACTGGATATGTAGCCTTTTCGGGTTCTTCAGGGACGACTATTTAGTCTACAATATTTTAGAAATGGGAGGCAGGATGCCAAGATGAGAAGGGAGCTATGTATGTGGGCAGCCGTATCATATTGTCTGATGGGGAAACAACACGACAACTAGTCTGACTGAGAGAGCCAATGACACAATTGCTTAAGTTGTTGTTTCGAAAATTGAACTAGATTTATCTTGTATCAACGTTAAATCGCTTCAAAGAGCAAGACCAGTACCAGGTTTGTACGTAAAATAAAACTGCAACCTATTGATACTTCAAGCTCAAAACTTCCTGTTTAAGCAAAAATATCGGCTGTAACTCACTGATCTATAGAAACAATATCCGTTTTTATAATTCATGGATTTATTGTTCATGAGAAGGTAGGTCCTTTCCCTGAATTGGTTACATGAGAATTGTGATAGGGGAGGTATTTTGCTCCAGTGTGTCCACCGTTGGGGCCTTTGTTGGCCTGATGTTTTTTTCTGGGTGTCTGATTACCGTTAAATGTGATAGTTTCTCTTTGCATGGCAGGCTTAAAATTATGGTGTACAGCAAATAGTTTTGATCGTTATTCACAATCGATGGGAACAAACTAAAAGATGTTTAGTGAATTCATATTGGGTAGTAATACGCTGTTATTGATTGGTATGGCAATTGCGGGCGTAACATTGATTCATGCTGCTATTGGCGTGTTTGCCGCCTTCCGCCAGCACCGCCTCGGGACCCGACGTCAGTTGCTGGAGCTTGACTTGTTAATGGAAACCGTTAGGACCAAGCGTATTCATAGGGAAGCAGAGTTAACCCGGGTTGAGAATGTCTGGTCAGGATTCAGAAAATTTCGCATTAGTAAGAAACAGCAAGAAGGAGGGGGGATCTGTTCATTCTACCTGGTTCCCCATGATGGGAAGCCCATGCCGGGCTTTGCTCCAAGGCAATATTTAACGTTTCGCATCAGGGCTCACGGCTCGGATAAACCCACCATTCGCTGCTACTCACTTTCCGATTCTTCTCAAAAGGTCAGTGACCATTATCGGGTAAGCATAAAAAAAATTCCCCCACCTCGGGATCAACCTGATCTTCCATCAGGTCTGTCCTCAAGTTTTTTCCACGATCAACTTGGAGTGGGAGATATTGTCGATGCTAGAGCTCCATCGGGAAATTTCGTGATGGATATCAGTGAAAATACGCCAGTTGTGTTAATTGGAGGTGGCGTGGGAATTACTCCTGTGCTCTGTATGTTGAACACGTTATGCGACTCCCGTTCCAAGCGGGAAATCTGGTTTTTCTATGGTGTGCGAAACAGGTCTGAACACATTATGGCAGAGCATCTGAAGCGAATTGAGATGGAATATGAAAATGTACATATACAGGTCTGCTATAGCCAGCCTGAATCGGGGAAAGATGAACCGGGGCCGGATTACCATCATGGCGAAATGGTGAGCGTCGATTTATTCAAACGGGTTTTACCCTCTAATAATTTTGAGTTCTATATCTGTGGACCGCCACCCATGATGGAGGCATTAGTAAGTGGTCTTGGTGAATGGGGAGTCCCCGAGAAAGATATTCATTTTGAAGCCTTTGGTCCTGCCAGTGTTAAAAAGCCAGTTCTGGATCAATCCAGTGCCACTGAAAGTTTGCATAAAGTGAATTTTGCAAAGAGTGGAAAAGTGCTTGAGTGGAAGCAGGGCGAGGGGACCCTGTTAGAGTTAGCGGAGGCCAGGGGTATTCACATTGATTCCGGTTGCCGCGCGGGAAGCTGTGGGACATGCATGACTGCGATTAAGGCCGGAGAGGTGAGTTACCTCGATCAGCCCAGCGCCAGTCTGGAGTCCGGCTCCTGTTTGCCTTGCATTGCGGTTCCCAGGACTGCGGTGACGATTGATGCCTAACAGTATTGGAATCTAGTGGGATAAAAAGAGTGTTAGCTGGTCAACCAATAAGCAGACCCAAGCGTTGGGATAATCCCTTTGATTCGGATTTAACTGATGAAGATCTCGCTCGCATTCTAGAGCTACCATTGTTTAACCAGATGGATCTAGGCAGATTTCCTGCCCATTTACCCCTCACGGGCATTGTAAGAAATGACATGCGCATTGGTGTTTGTGAACGGGGTGACATTCTGGTTCGGGAGGGTGATTACGGGAATTCAGCATTTTTGGTTCTCGAAGGAAGTGTTGCCGTCATTCTGCCCCCGGGTCTTTCCGATCAGGCACGTGGCAATACTGTGCCGGATAAACTCGGCTGGTTAGAGGCTGCCAGGCACTATTTTCAAAGGGCTCGTTATCCTGAAGTAAGGCCTCCAGGAGGAAAATTTAATACTCAGGGCACTGCATTACGAGGGAAGGATTCAAAAACTCTCGTCTACCTGAAAGACCCGGATGCGATAAAGCGCTTACACCGTGTAGTTATTTTACAGGCTGGTGAGTTATTCGGAGAGGTGGCTGCGCTAGCACGGACCCCTCTTAATAGCACCATTTTCGCAGAGGAACCGGTAAAGGTGCTTGAAATTAGGTGGCAGGGATTAAGGGACCTCCGACGGTATGTAGAAAGTTTTCGTCAACAAATTGACGGACTCTATCGGGAAAGAAACCTGGTTACCCATTTGAAAGAAATTAACCTTTTCAGCCACCTGAGCGATACCCAACTGCAAAAGGTTGCCCAAAGTACATTGTTCGAATCCTATGGGAACTTTGACTGGCATACAGAATTTAATATCGGCAGAACAAATAGTCAGCAAAACATGGCTATGGAGCATGTGATTGCAGAGCAGGGAAGTTACCCTGATGGGTTACTTTTTATTCGATCAGGGTTTGCAGTTGTTGCGCACAAAATTAATAACGGTAAGAAAACAATTTCTGTGGCCTCGAACGGTGATATTTTTGGATTGGAAGAACTTCTACATAATAGCGAGAGTGACAAGGAGATACCTTACCAAAATGAATTGGGTGCATTGGGGTACGCTGATGTTCTTCGTGTTCCGACCCTGATCGTTGAAGAGTATGTATTGCCCTATTTGTCAAATGTTAGAAAAAGAGCATTAAGGGATAATCTGAAGCAGTTTCAGAATACGAAACTGATTACCAAACCTTCGAACTATTCTGACTTTATGGAGTTTTCAGTGGATCATCGTTATATCAACGGTACCGCTACCATGTTGATAGATAGCGATCGATGCACACGTTGTGATGAATGTGTTCACGCCTGCGCGAATAGCCATGGCGGCAACCCAAGGTTTGTTCGCCACGGCAAGCAACACGAACACTATATCGTGGCGAATGCCTGTATGCATTGTGTTGATCCCGTTTGCATGATTGGCTGTCCTACTGGTGCCATCCATCGCTCTCAGCGAAATGGCGAAGTTGTGATCAACGATGCCTCCTGTATTGGTTGTGCGACCTGTGCTAACTCCTGCCCTTACGACAACATTCGTATGGTTGAAGTACGCGATGTCAAGGGCGATGTCCTGGTGGATGACTCAAGCCAGGCTCCGATTATGAAAGCCACAAAATGTGATTTGTGTTTCAATCTCCCCGGCGGCCCTGCTTGCGAACGGGCATGTCCTCATGACGCCCTTAAACGAGTGGACATGGCCGACAGTGAAGCACTTATGAAGTGGTTAAATCGATGAAGTTTTTCGCTGCCCGAAGAGTCATTGCGTTAAGCTTTTGTATTGCAGTCTCCATTGCCACTCTTTATCTGCTCGAACTCTCCGAATTGGCTTTTCATGACAAACAGTGGTTATCAGGTTGGTTGATGGTGGTTATGGTATGTCCGTTGATGGCATATAACCTCCGTAAGAAACTATCGTTCCTCCCTCTGGTAAGCAGCGCTGTGTGGTTCCAATGGCACGTTTATGCTGGTCTATTTGTATTGATTATTTTTGTTAGTCATATTAGCGGCAAAATGGCAGAGGGCTTCTTCGCCAGTATTTTAACTGTGGCGTTTCTGACGATTTGTCTTACCGGGTTCATCGGAGTATGGTTGTCCCGGGTGCTGTCCAAACGGTTGAGTCGCTATGGAGAACAACTGATTTTTGAGCGTATTCCAGGATTCGCCCAACAGCTGAAATCACGCGCTGAGACTGTGATATTGGAATCCGTTGACAGTACTCTTTCGCCGACTCTGGCAGAAATCTACTCCTCAATTTTGTTTAAGCATTTTTCCCTACCGCCTGCTTCCTTTTTTTATCTCTTCCGTTCCGAACGATATATGTTCGATCTGAAAAACGAATTGGATGCACAAAAGCGCTTCATGAACGAAACTGAGAGGAAGTATGCGGATCAAATTTGGGATCTGGTGATCCAGCGACACCAGCTTAATGGCCAATATGCAATTCAGTCATTACTAAAGGGGTGGCTTTTTATACATATTCCACTTGCCTATAGCGTTGTATTGATGATTATCGTTCATGTCACACTGGTTTACGCTTTCGGGGTTACCTCGTGACAGAAATACTGCAAAAGTTCGGCTTTACCGGGAGTCCCTACGAACGTCCGGATAAGCAGTGGGTTTGCGGTGGTTTGAAAAATGGTAAATCCTGTCAAATTGGGCCGGATGGCAAGGGCCGATGTCGCGCCAGATTCGAATGTCACCCGATTCGTTCCGGGGATCGTTGGATGTGTACCCGCTCTGCTATGGCCGGGGGCCGGTGTAGTACTGGACCGGACACAAAGGGCCAATGTTGTAACAGTATCGAGAAATGCCAGCCCACCAGAAGTTGGAGAGGGAAAAAGAGGGGCGCTGACCAAGTGGTGGGTATCCCTGACTATTGCCGCTTTGGTGATCATGTTGACGACCCTGAATAAACTGGATCTGGTTTCTCCTGGCCCACTGTCTTCCTATCATGGTGCCATTGAAAGCTGTAGCAATTGCTACGATTCTGTAGAAGGTGGCATTCGAATGTGGCTAAGTGCTTTCAACCGATCTGATTTGCATCAGAAGAACGATGAAAACTGCCAGGTGTGTCACGACCTGGGTAGTTCTCCTCTGACAGCTCATAGCATTGCTGACGACGACTGGAACAAAAAAGTATTTTCCCAGCTTGAAACAGATCCAATTGGCGAAGATAAAAACGTAAAAGGCATGCACCATGAAGCTTCATCAAAGGGGGGGATTTCAGTCAGGTTTGCAACTCAACTTTTATCAGGCCAGGTAAATGAAGGGAAGGTTTGCACTGCTACAGTTGTCACAAGGAGCACGATGGAATTCAAGGCAGTATTATCAACGTTAAAGAACAACAGTGCCATCTTTGTCATCAAACTCAATTCAGGAAATTTGACCTTGATCATCCCCAGTTTGACAACTACCCATCCACACGTCGGACTCGCATTATTTTTGATCATGTGAGTCATATCGAAAACTATTTCAAGGAAGACGAGTATCAGGATATGACGTTGGGTTGTAATCGGTGCCATGTTCTGGATTCAAAAAATGAAACTATGCTGGTTAATGGTTTCGAGAACTCCTGTCAAAGTTGCCATGAACAACAAATCATCGGAGAAAATCGGGCCACGGAAAAAGGGGTACCGGTCCTTGTTGTTCCGGATATTGATGTTGATACATTAAGGGAAAAAGGGATGATGATTGGCCAATGGCCTGATTTTACCGATGCCGGGATTACCCCCTTTATGATGCTGTTTCTTAATGCAGACCCTAAATTTAATGAAATCAGTGAGACCATTAACCTTTTGGATCTAGCCGATCTCACCCACGCTTCAGAGGAAGAGCTGAATCACATCGTTACGTTTATCTGGATGGTTAAGAAGTTCTACTTCAATTTGGAAAAGGACGGTACTGGCCATCTCAAAGAGATTCTCGAAGAGACGCCAGTAGTTTTACAGGAGGTTTCGCAGGACACTCATCAATCCGTTGACTTTATTGGCCTCCTGGCGGCTATGTCCCCTGGCGTGATTGAGTCAGCGAATAAGAGCTGGTTTCCATCCTTAATGACTGAAATACCGATGTACCTGGAAGGCCAACAGATTCCTTCAGGCCTGGATGATCATGGCCTGGAGCACAAAGACGATGGAGACGATAATGGCCATGATCATGCAGTGGATAATGATCTCGTTAGTAACGAGGATATTCTAGGTGGTGATGATCTTCTTATCGAAGACGAAGATATTCTAAGTGATGATGATATTCTCATCGAAGACGAAGATATTTTAAGCGATGAAGATATTCTTAGCGGCGATGAGGAAATTATTTTGGATGATAACGAGGATCCTGATCATGAACTTTTAGTTCACGGTCATGTTCACAGTGACTATGAACAAAAGCCCTCAGAAGATCGTGCGGCAGCAGGAGGTTGGTATCGCGATGAATATCAAATCTATTATCGTCCAACGGATCATCAGGATCGCTTTATGAAAGGTTGGTTAGATTTCGGACGTCAAATGTCGGATTCCATTTCTACCGCTGTCTTCAGCAGGTTGAAAGTAGAAAAAGGACCCGGTATGTGTGTGAAATGCCATAGTATCGATGAGTCCGAAAATCAAATTACCATTAACTGGCAGGCGAAAAAACCACGCCAGCATCGAAAGAACTTTGTTCGATTTTCTCATGTGGCCCATATTAATCTGGTGGGTGGAAAGGGCTGCGTTACTTGTCATGCTATCGACAGGGAGGTAGACTACATATCCGCTTTCGAGGACATGAATCTCCAGATGTTTCAGGGTAACTTTAAGGATATTAATAAGTCGACTTGCGCCGACTGCCATACAGAAGGAAAAACTAACCAGGATTGCCTAACTTGCCACAATTACCATGTCGGTGATTTTGTTCCTGATTATAGTGATATTAGTAATCCCTGAATTTGGTTTCTCCTTTTCCATAGGAACAGAACTAAAAACATGTGAACTAAGAACATCTGAAATAAGAACATGTAATTAGTTTCCTCTGAGCCTCAACGGCGCTGCTGGATCTGGTTCTCATAGAGATGGTTCTGATAGGGCAGCGAACGATTTTGACTGATATCGTATAATTCTGATTTTATCTTTGGAAAACACTTATGGCTGGTGGGTGGGCTCGAGACGGAGCAGTACAGGAGCAGATTGACGCAAGTGTTGCTGATGCGGTGAGGCTGGCAAGAGAGCAGCTACCGGAAGGGGAGAGTTTGCTTTGTTGTCAAGAATGTGACGAAGACATACCGGAACTTCGCGGGCAGGCTATGCCTGGAGTGCGTTATTGTGTGCAGTGCCAAAGCGAGCTGGAAAAATTGATGTCTCATTCAATGGGGTTTAATCGTAAGGGGAGTAAGGACAGTCAACTTAAATAAATTGAAGTCCCAGTGCTCTTTTGTCATTGTATCGAAGTATGCAATTTTGAAGTGAGCAATTTTAATGTCAGTGTTGATCCGTGTTGAAGTAAATACTGACTTGAAGGGTTTGGATATAAGGCCGGTATGTGTTCCAGGAAGCGCGGCTTAACCGTAGGCTTGACCATAGATAATGGCCGCCCGTATAGTCACAGGCGGGAAACCGATTAACGAAGTTTGTTATTGAGGAATCTATTTGGCAGTCTGAATAGCTCATTTGGTCGCAGAATAGTTTGTCGAGGTTTTCTAATAATAGCGACCACTAGATCCATCTTTAGATCCATCTTTGTTATCCATTTTTTGTTTATGAATCAGCAGCAGTCGATCGCCATATTTGGTTTGGGTTCCATGGGATATGGAATCGCCAGCTCCCTCGTTAGACCTGTGACTCCTTCGTCGCCACCACTGACGCCTTGCGACCATACTCATACGCCTTGTGATCCTTCCCCTTGCCCACGCAGTACACAGCAGGATCATGCAGGGAGTAAACCTTGTTCCTGTCTTTGGGCTGTTGAGACAAAACACGTTCGTATAACGCAAAGTTCGCTTCCTGCGCCGTCAGAACATCGATCGGTAACTTCCGTTGGCATTCCCCTGAGCAACACACCCGCAATGGTTCGTAATCGTTTCAACCCTTGTTCGCCTTACGACGTCGTTTCACGTGACGGAAATGACGACATGCCAAACGAAGTGACCGCACTTCCTTTACGTACGTTCGTCGTTGTTGTATCCCGTGTAACTTCGACAGCTTGTTCAGGCGATTGATGATCCTTATCGCCAACTTGCTGTCTGTCGGGTACGTGATCGCCTTCTCCTGTACCGTGGTATCTACCAGTACTGTCCGCTCCTCTGCCAGCTTCCCATGCAGTTTTACCGACAGCGAAAAGATCTCCCTGACTCCCTCCGACCCAATCCGGTTGCGGAACTTCACCAGTTCCGTCGCATGGCACGGTACCTGCGTCTGGAAACTCACCTCACCACAGAACACCTGAAAGTACGGGTTCATCTTCCATTGATCCACCACCGATTCATCACTTAAGCTGTACAGCTGTTTGATCATCAGCAATCCGCTCATCAACCGGATCGGTTTCGCGGCCCGCCCCTTCGCGCTGTAGTACTGGCTCAGGGAGGCTTCAAGCGATGACCAGTCAAGGGTATTGCCAAGGGCAATCAGGGGATGGGACGTATCCAGCTGATCAACGATGTTGAAGAAACTGAGTTGATCGTCATTCACCGGGCTGTCAGGTAGCATATATACCTCGTGTTCGACCAGAAACTGAACGCCAGTTTAACAATTCCGGTCGATTCAAACCAGGACTATATCCAGTTTATACTGTATATGTAGCCTTTTCGGGTTCTTCAGGGACGACTAATTACAAAGTGCGCGGGTTCAAGCTGGATGCTCGAAAATCGAGCCCCCCATATCGTCAACGGTGACTATACCCCTCATTCCTCAGTGAATATTTGGCCCAAGGATTTGGGTATTGTGTTGGACATTGCGAAATCCGCAAAGTTTTCTGCGCCCATTACAGCGGCGGCTCTGCAACAATTTCTTGCCGCTGCGGGGTCTGGTTGGGGAACTGAGGATGATGCTGCCGTAGCTAAGGTCTATGCGCGCAATGCAGGGTTGACTCTACCAGGTGAAGAATAATGTTACTTGGCTGTATTGGAGATGACTTTACGGGTTCTTCGGACCTGGCGAATACCCTGGCGAAACAGGGAATGCGAACGGTTCAATACACCGGCGTCCCAAACGTGGCTGCCAAGGGAGATGTTGAAGTCGGCGTGGTCGCCTTGAAATCCCGTTCTATTGACGTGGCTCAAGCGATACGACAATCTCTTGACGCACTAAACTGGCTGAAAGCCCAGGGATGTAAACAGTTCTTCTTTAAATACTGTTCAACCTTTGATTCCACAAAAGTAGGTAATATTGGGCCGGTAGCCGAAGCATTGGCGGATGCTCTTGATGCGGGTATTGTGGTTTTTTGTCCTGCATTTCCGGGGGCTGGAAGAACCATCTATCAGGGACATTTGTTTGTTAATGATCAACTATTGAATGAGTCTGGTATGGAAAGTCATCCGCTGACTCCCATGACTGATTCAGACATTGCCCGATGGCTCCAGCACCAATCCAGTTCATCCGTGGGAAAGGTGACTTCCACAGACGTTTTAGCGGGAGTGGATGCTGTTGATTCGGCCCTCGCAAGAGAACAGTCAATGGGTAACCGTTTTGTTGTGGTTGATGCAATCCGTGATGAAGATCTGATGACCATTGGCCGTGCCGTTGAGAAATTGCCGCTGATTACCGGTGGTTCCGGTGTCGCAATGGGGTTACCCGAAAATTTTCGGAAGAGAAACCTAATATCTCAAACAAAGGTACCCTGGACAGGTCAGTCCGGGCGATGCGTCATTTTGTCCGGGTCTTGCTCTATTGCGACTCGGGCACAGGTTGATTTGTATAGCCAGGCCCATCCATCATTGGAAGTCAGTCCAGGGAATATTATGAATAAAATTACTACAGCCTGGGATGTGGCCAAATGGGTATTGGATCAAACGGGGATCCCCCTGGTCTATACCTCGACGGATCCGGAATCCGTTAAGCAGGTACAAAAAGAGTTTGGTAAGGAAAGCTCGGCTAGTGCAGTTGAAACTTTATTCGCCGAAACAGCAAAACTTTTGGTGGATGGAGGAGTAAGCAGCTTGGTTGTTGCAGGTGGTGAAACATCTGGAGCTATAGTGGAAGGGTTAGGCATAACTACCATGGAAGTGGGACCAGAAATTGATCCTGGTGTGCCGGCCATGCGTGCAAGGGATGACCTGGTAATTGCCTTAAAGTCGGGAAATTTTGGTACCGAAGATTTTTTTGCCAAGGCAGTAAAAGTCCTGTCCACGGACCTGATCGACCCTCCATCATGATCGAGAGCAAACTTCGTGAACAGATCTGTCGATTAGCGAAATCGATATTCGACTGGGGTTTGACCGGCGGGAGTTCAGGTAATATTTCTTCGCGCACCGCTGAGGGTGGTCTACTGGTTTCCCCCACCGGATCCTGCTTTGGTGATTTGGATCCTGCCAGGCTAAGTTGTTTTGATGCACAAGGAAATCAAATATCAGGTGATAAACCCACCAAGGAAATGAACCTGCATGCAGCGTTTTATGAAACCCGCTCCAGTGCAGGAGCCGTGGTACATCTTCACTCTACCCATTCAGTGGCAAGGTCCTTGTTGCCAGGTCTGGACCCGGATAACTTCTTGCCACCGCTAACCGCTTATTCGATTATGCGATTGGGTAAGGTCACGCTACTTCCGTACTTTCGGCCCGGTGATCCCGCTATGGGAGATGCAGTAAAGGGACTGGCGGGCAAACGCTCCGCAGTGATGTTAGCGGCGCATGGCCCCGTGGTTGCGGGTAAGGATGTAGAAGCAGCGGTCTATGCGGTTGAAGAGCTTGAGGAAACATCAAGGTTGTCTATGTTATTGCAAGGTTGCAATCCAACTCTGCTCAATGCGGAACAAATTCAGGACGTTGTGACCCACTTTAATGTCGAATGGGATTGACCATGAGGATTTCGGCAAACCTGGGTTTTCTTTGGACTGAATACTCTTTGCCTGATGCTATCCGAAAGGCGAAAAGGGCAGGGTTCGACGCTGTGGAGTGCCATTGGCCTTATGCCACTGAAGTGCAGGATGTTAAACAGGCATTGGAGGAAACCGGGCTCGGGATGCTAGGGATTAACACTATTCGGGGGGATCTTGATAAACGAGAGAACGGACTTTCTGCTTTGATAGGAAGAGAATTGGAAGCACGAGAGGCCATCGATCAGGCCATTCATTATGCCATTGAGATTGATACGCCTAATATTCATGTGATGGCGGGGTTGGCTAATGGCAAAACAGCACATCGAACATTTCTGGAGAATCTCGAATATGCCTGTGCGCAGGCAGCTGTTCACGGTATTACCATCGTTATTGAGCCCCTAAATCATTTCGATGCCCCTAATTATTTTCTTCAAACCACCGCTCAGGCAAAAGACATTATTACTGAAGTGAATGTCTCTAATCTAAAACTTATGTTCGATTGCTACCATGTGCAGATTATGGAAGGAGATATCTCAAGGCGGTTGGAATCACTATTACCTATAATCGGACATATCCAGATAGCCTCCGTACCGGATCGAGCGGAACCAGATCGAGGCGAACTTAACTATCAGCACATACTAAACACCCTTGGTGGATTAGGCTACGAGGCCCCCATCGGTATTGAGTATCGGCCTACCGGAACCACTGACGACGATTTGGATTGGATGAGGAATCTCTTTAATCGATAAGTGTATGGAAAAACAAACACAGTCTGATCAGTTTTCATTCCTGCCTAATGTTCTTTGAAATGGAAGGGCCATATCGAACGTGAGTTGTGGATCTACTGGGTTAGTAAAATGCGACATTGACAGCATATTCTCCAACGTCTACACTCTTCCCATGATCTATTCTTTTTATGCGGTAGCGAACAATAAACCTGTTTTTGATAAACGGGTGGTTCCGGGCGCTCGCATGTAGGAACAGGTTAGACAAATACACAATAAACCTCGGCAGCCTACATGGGCTTCCGGGGTTTTTTCATTCTGGAGCCATTCTGCTGTCATCACCAAAACAGGAGATTCCCATGTACCACGGCTCTATCGTTGCACTGATTACCCCATTTTCAAATAATTCGTTGGATGAAGGCGCGCTGGTTCGACTGATTCGCTTTCATCTGGATAATGGGTCTAATGGAATTGTGCCAGTAGGCACGACTGGTGAAGCCCCTACCTTGAGTCGGCGAGAACATGAACGAGTCATTGAAATTGTGGTGCATGAGGTGGGCGGTCAGATCCCGGTTATTGCCGGTTGCGGGTCATATGATCCAGCGGAAGCTGTCTCTTACACAAATCATGCAGCACTGGTTGGGGCAGATGCTGCATTGCATGTGATGGGTTACTATAATCGTCCAAATCAGGAAGGTATTTTTCAGCATTTTCGGCTGCTAAATGAAACTACGAAATTACCTATGTTTGTCTATAACATCCCACCCCGGGCAATCATTGACATCCAGCCGGAAACCATGGCTCGCCTGGCAGGGCTCAAAAACATAGTTGGTGTGAAAGATTCTACCGGTGATTTGTCCCGTCCGCTAAAAGAAAAACTGCTTATCAAAGGGGATTTTTGTTTTCTAACCGGGGAAGATCAAACTGCGGTGGCGTACAATGCTCAGGGCGGCCAGGGGTGTATCTCTGTAACAGCGAATATTGCCCCGAGGCTTTGCGCTCAATTGCAGAAAGCATGCGCGAATCAGGAGTTTCACTGGGCTTTGGACATTCAAAAGAAACTCATGCCTCTTCATCAGGTACTGTTTCTGGAGCCGAGTCCTGCAGGAATAAAGTATGCCTGTTCTTTATATGGTCTTAGTGAATTCCATTGTCGGGTGCCCATTGTCGAACTGACCGATAGTACAAAACGGGCAATTAGGACTGCGATGGATAATATTTGGTAGATTAGGAAATAGTCGACTATTTTCGTGATCCATTTCATAGCAGTCTTGAATGGGAAAAGCGAAGTTCATGACAGGAATGTCGAAAACTGCTGCATGTCAATCCGCTCGGTGACCAGGCTGTTTTCGATGCATTGGGAGTCGGCGTATCCCAGGGCCATTCCACATACTACGATCTCTTCGTCGCTGATGGGCAACGCTTCGCGGACTGGAAGATGATAGTCGGCCTAGGCAGCCTGGGGGCAGGTATGAAGGCCGGCTTCTCGAGCTAGTAACATGATATTTTGCAGAAACATACCATAGTCTAACCAGCTGCCTGTTTCCAGATCCCGGTGAATGGTGAAAATAAGTCCTACTGGTGCGTCGAAGAATTGAAAATTGCGCCGATGTTGTTTTTTCATTTTTTCCTTATCACCTTTCTCAATGCCAAGTAGTCCGTAGAGATCCCAGCCCACTTTTCTTCTTCTTGAAATGAAAGGCTCAAACCACTTTTTTGGATAATAGCGTTTTTCGCTATCGTGTTTTTCTGGCGTGTGATCGAAAGCATGACAAACTGCATCACAAACCCGCTGCCGGATTTCTCCGGTTAACACATAAACCTGCCAGGGTTGCATGTTGGTTCCACTGGGTGCTCGGGCAGCGGTTCGCAATACCGATTCCACTATCGATTGGGGTATGGGGTCACCAAGAAATCCCCGCAAGGATCTTCGGGTGTTGATTGCGTTGGTAACGTCTTTCGAATGGGTATAACTAACGTATTGGCTTGTATTCATGGGTCCTGGTGATGCGGTAAGTATGACTAATCGATGACTATGTCATAGCAATTCGATGCCTGTAATTCTGTCTTGATCATATCCGTGTTTGATGAGCCCCATCCAGGTCACGAAGTGGGCAGAGGTTTTTAGCGTAGATGGTGAACCTCATCGAGTCCATAGACCGGGGTTGGAATACCTTCCATGCGGGCTTTCAGCTGTAAGGCAAGATAAAGGGAATAGTGCCGCCCCTGTTGCAGGTTTCCGCCATGGAACCACAGATTGGGTTGTTGGGTGGGTTTCCACATATTGCGAAGTTCTCCCACCCAGGGGCCGGGATCACGATAGGTTCCTGAACCCAATCCCCAACATTTTCCTACCCGGTCGGCTACTTCCGGGGAAATGATTCTTGCTGCCCAATCATTCATGGAGGTATAACCCGTGGCACAGACAATGAGATCTGCATCCAGTTTGCTCCCATCACTCAATATCACTGAATCTGGTTTGATCTGTTGGATTTGTACATTGGCTCTGAGTCCAACTTCACCGTCAATAATCAATTGAGAGGCACCGACGTCAATGTAGTAACCCGCTCCGTATCGTAGGTATTTCGCATAAAGTCCGCTACCATCCTCTCCAAAATCCAACTCGAATCCGGATTGCCGCAAGCTATCGTAAAATTCTTTGTCCTTTTCCTGAATGCGCTGGTACTCAGCAATATGGCTACGACACATTAACTCATAAGGATTAGCAGCTAGCGTTAAATCCGCCATTTCGGTGGTTAAGCCTGATTGAACGGCTTCTTCAGAAAAGAGTTTTCTCACCGTACCTTTTGCAAGGGTTTGTGCTTTAACCACCAAAGAGGAAGAGCGTTGCAGCATCGTGACGTCGGCCATGTTTTCCCAGAGATCTGCGCAAATATCATGGGCTGAGTTATTGGAACCGATCACGATGCATTTCTTGCCCTGATAGCTGGCACCGTCTCTATAAGCGCTGGAATGGACTATATCTCCGAGGAAAGTATCAGCACCGGGTAATTGAGGCATATTAGGAAAACCCGACATGCCGGTAGCCAGAATAAGATGCGTAGGGTGAAGCAGGATTTGCTCCCCACTCCGTTGAACTTCAACCTGCCATTGTTCTTTACTGTCATCGTAATTCGCACTGATGCATTCTGTGGAGTTCCAATAGTTGACCTGCATAATGCGGCTATACATTTCAAGCCAGTCACCTAGCTGGTCCTTTGGTGTGTAGATCGGCCAATGATCAGGGAAAGGCAGATAGGGCATGTGGTCATACCACACTGGGTCATGCAGACATAGCGATCGATATCGGTTTCTCCAGGAGTCTCCAGCATTCGGATTTCGCTCTATTACGATAGTGGGAACGTTCAAACGCGTCAGTCTCGCTGCGAGTCCAATACCCGCCTGACCGCCACCAATAATCAGGCAATAAGGTTGGGTGTCGTATCCCAGAGTTGCCGTTTCGTGTTGTCGTTTCTGGAGCCAGGACTGGCGATGTCGAAATGCGCCGAATTCAGTGCCGTCTTCCCGGTTGTTGTTTTTGCCGGTTCTTTCTTCGTGGCCCGTGAGAGACTGAAGGGTAGTGAGCAATGTCCAGCAACGCCCATCTTGCAATCTTGCGTGTCCATAACCACTCCCATAACGAGTCGTAAAGCGGAAGCAGAATTCAATCTGTCTGCTTTGCGTTGGAGTATCTGCTTCCAGAGCATCACCGACCAGCTGCCAACCGGATGGCGAGCAGTGATCCAGGGTTGAAGTGAGCATGTCACTAATTTCCCTACACCCCTGCACCGTCTTGATATTCCAGCTAAAGGCAATAAGATCTCGCCAGTATCCTTGCGGGTGAAATAAGGAGATCGCTGATTCTATGTCCCGATTTGCAAGATCAGAACCGAAAGCCTCTAGCCAGCCACGTGCGCTTCTATTTGCATCCGTATTATCTACCTTTTTATCGGTGTTCACGATGACACGGGTATCCGAATTGTGAATCGATCATGTCTTATCAATATATTAAATGATTGGATTGGTGAATGAGCGGTCGTAGGCATTGAGATGGATTGTGTGGGCAGGTGATTTCCCTGATTAAGGATCCAGGACCCGGGAAACCGGTAAAAAGCGATCAGGACTTAATATGGGACCAGCCATCCGTATCAGTTCGAGATTGATCAGCGAATTGTTTGAAGTCAAACAGGTCTTTATCTGCCAATTGGGAGGGTGAAACATTGGCGATACTGCGGAAGATGTTTTCGATTCGACCAGGGTGTTTATTCCATTCCTGTAACATCTGTTTTATTTTCTTGCGTTGGAGGTGTTCCTGGGAACCGCAAAGATTGCAGGGAATAATCGGAAACCCTTTCCATTTTGAGTATTCTTCAATGTCTGATTCTGCACAATAGCTTAAGGGGCGGATGACAATATTTTTTCCATCGTCACTTCGCAGTATGGGAGGCATCGCCTTGATTTTTCCGCCGTTGAACATATTCAGAAATAGGGTTTCAATAATGTCGTCCCGATGATGCCCAAGGGCAATTTTGGTGATGCCATTGGCTTCTGCATAACCATATAATGTCCCCCTTCGCAATCTTGAGCAGAGGCTACACATGGTCTTTCCTTCGGGGATCACCCGTTTTACAACGCTATAGGTATCCCGTTCGATGATGTCGTACTGGACGCCTAGCGCTTTGAGATATTCAGGCAAAATATGAGCTGGAAAATCCGGCTGTTTTTGGTCGAGATTGACGGCGATTAATTCAAAATTGACCGGTGCCTTTTTCTGTAACTGTAGTAGTAGGTCCAGCATGGTATAGGAGTCTTTTCCACCGGAGAGACAAACCATCACCCGATCTCCTTCGTTGATCATGTGGTAATCTTCGATAGCCTTTCCGACGTTACGACGAAGTCGTTTGTGCAACTTGTTGATGTTCGTTTTTTGCTGTTTTGGTTGGGGAAACCAGCTAATGGGTTGGATACTGTTCATGTCGATATTTTATAACACAATGAAGCAAACTTTAGATCGAGTGTTGATTTTTCTAACACGAAAGTCCCTGGGAAAAGCGGTACGGATATTATTTTGTTGGCGTTAGGGGAACGGTAAGCTGGCGTCGACTCTAACTAGGAGATAATAGGAGATATGACATTGAAAGCAACAACTAATCCAACCAACACATTAGGGAGTTTGGTGGATTGTTAGCGAAAGTCACCAAAGGACTAACTGGTCTGCTGATTTTTATTTTCCTGTGGCCTTTTATTCTGTCTTTGTTTGTCAATGAAGATAAGGTTAAGGCGGTGATTAGTAGACAGATAGAATCGGTAACTCATCGTCAGCTAACAATCGCTGGTGATCTCTGGTTCGAAAACTTTTTCTCAAATCTTTTGTATCCAAGTGTATATGCTGAACAGATCTCCCTGTCCAATGGTGATGCTGGAAGAGCACCCAATGTCTTCTATGCGGAGCGCATCAGTGCTGAATTTTCTTTGTGGCCTTTTCTTCGAGGTGAAGTTGAACTCCGGTCCATGGAATTACACGGCGCGCAAATCTGGGTTGAAACTGATGAGAATGGCGAATCCAACCTGATATTTAATCCACATTCTCAGGATAAGACAGTGATAGCAAAGGATTCAGCAAGCAATACCATCGAAATGGATGGTGTATCACGTTTTTCATCTGATAGTCCTATCAGTAGCAGTATTGGGAATAATTCGGCGACCACAGGCCCGAAGTTAAACTCGATCTCTTCTTCAGTTTATTCAAAAGTTCGTTCAAACCCGATAGCGCCCTGGTTATCAATTCTGGGCTTTCAGCTTACAGAGAGCGTAGTCCATTTTTCTCACGGTAAGAAGAATAGCCGCTCACTTTTCATTGATTCCATGGAAATGGAATCAGTCGATATTCGGGAGGGTTGGCAGGTGGTTCCTGATGGCAGTTCCGCGATGTCCTCGTTATCACCTGGATTTTCAGATGAAGAGAAATCAGCAAATGATCTCAATGAAGCAATTGAGATCACATTTTCCGCACGATGGGAGCAAACGGAAATTAGAGGTAATATGCAACTTGATAGTCTGCCATTCATCCTTACCCAGCGCGGTACGAATGTGGCGCTAGATGCTCGAGTAGCAGATGCCAGTGTATTAGCAACCGGCCGAATTGATGATATTTTTGCATGGCAGGGGGTAACCCTGTTTTCAAGCCTTAGTATTCCCCAGCCGGAAGTATTTTCAAATTGGCTGGGTAGAGATCTGTCGTCAATTCCTCCGATCAATGCAAAATGGGAGTGGCGACAACCCAGGGGTCTCGATTCGGCAAGGGCGGAACGTATCCGTATCAACGCGAGTGAGTTTGGTATCGACGCGGTAATTCATGGTCGAATTAATCGTTTATTCGATACGGAAGGGGTGATGTTAAGCGCCACTGTTAACGGCACTTTGGATAAAGGTACGTTACCCGAAGCGTTACATGACGCTATGATTGATGTTAATTTTAATGGTGATGTTTTAAGTAAGGATGACGATTTCTTTCTTAAGATTAATCAAGGCACCATGATTTCCCGAAACAGTTCCCAGAAAAATGTCCAGCTATCCCTCGGCGAGACCGACAAATGGTTGTTGCTCGATGCTTCTTTAACTCACGAAGTTTCTCTACGGGTTGATTCTCTGCCCTTATTGGGTGAGGTCGTTGACGTCGGCCTTCCTGACATTGGAAAAATGAAAGCCACTGGAGTACTGGGAATCGATGGGGAAACAGTATTTATTTCTGATTTTCATCTGCGGAATGAGTCCGGGGATGTGGTTGTCGATTTACAGGGGCGTCTTAACTACGTTAAGGGGAACCCTGAAGGCAGGGTGAGTCTAAAAGCGAATGTTCAATCTCAAACCGTTCTTGAGCAGTTGTTTGCTGGCGAAGAACATGGAATAAGTAGGCTGCAAATGACTGGAGATCTCTTTGCCGGGTCATCTCGCCTATGGGGGGAATCGCTACGAATTACCGGAAGTAACGACACGACTTCGATAACACTTTCTGGATCTGCTAGCGAGCTACTACCAAAGATCGTCACAGAATTGGATTTGGTAGCAGAGAACACAGATTTGAATGACCTTCCTTTTCCTGGAACTCTTTCACCGACAAAACAGGGAGACCTGGCACTAACGGCGAAGTTGATTGCAACAGGAGATGGCGATTTCGATATTTCAGGAATCAATGGGCAAATTAAATCACCAGGTCTGTCATTAAACTTTGCGGGCGGTGTTCGACAGGTCATTGAATCAGCAGATGCCCGTTTGCAATTTGATTGGAAGATGTCTTCTCCTGATGTATTGGTGCAGAGTATGGGAGAAAACGTTTCCTGGCTTGATGACTTATCGTTATTTTTTCCGCTAACCGGGAACTTTTTACTCTCTCACCGGGAACAGAGGGATCAATCAGGTCCTCTGGAGAACGATGTGTCAGGCTGGAAGGTCGAGAATGTCAAAGTTGAGAACCTCTCTGGGGATATTAAATTACTGGCAGAGGGAGAGGGCTTTTCTCTTTCTCCCTTGAAAGGTGAGTTAATACTTTCTGCCGAGGGGATCGTGTCGGATCCCATTTTGTCGTTTCTGGAAAAACAGGGTCTACTTATGGAGTTCAATCATTTATTTTCGGAGGTCCTGGTCGATGGACAGGTTGTTGGAAGTGGTCGGCTGTTTATCGATGATGCATCAATAAGCCTTGCTGATATGAACCTCGGCATCCGAACTGCGGAATCCCAGGTTGATGTTTCCGGTGACATCACAAGTTTCAATCCTTTTATACCCGGTGAGGTCAAGGCAGCATTTAGTGCTCACAACATTGGCAGTGTTATAGCGGACGATATCGCCATATTTCGGCGCAATAACCAGGTGGAGGGGGAGGTCAGGATGAGCCAGGTGGATAATTTGAATGTGCTGGATGTGGACTTGGCTGTGGGCGAAAGTGATCTTAAAGGACTCGTGACATGGCCGTTGGTCAAGCTAAAACATGGACTTGAGATCACACCTGAATCCGGGTCATCCGCGACGTCTTTGGAAGACGGTATCAATGTTGAGGAGTTTGGCGGCTTTTACGCAAAATTTACCTCAAACAAGCTCGACACAGAAAGTATACTGGCCGGCGATGAAGATAAGGATAAAGATGAAAACGTCTTGAGTGAGGAGGATAATGGGAGCCAGAGCACTAGTTATGACGGGGATCAGCGTGTGCTCTCGAAGGTTGTTTTCCCCACTGAATGGCTGGAAGGTTTTAAGGGTAGATTGGACTGGGATATCCAGGAATTAACCACTGGGGCATTTAAACTAAAACAGGCTAGAATCAATGCAGAGGCAGGCTCCGGGGCATTGGTTCTCTCTGCCAGAGGTAGTAGTAAAAAGGGCCCTCTGAACCTGGATCTTGAACTAAAAAACGGTGTTGTGCCAGAGGTTACCTTGAGTCTCATGGGCATGGACGTGGATGAATCATCAATAGCCCTTTTCGATGAGCTGGATATCATTGAATCTGGTGCGTTTTCCATGGAAATGAGCTTGAATGGGAGAGGTTATTCTGTTGCTGAAATTGCATCAACCGCAAACGGAAGTATTAAATTTCTGGTGGACGATGCCAGGATTAGCAATGCTGGCTTGAATTTACTCGGTGGAGATTGGGTGTCCCAATTTTTGCTAACCATTAATCCTTTTCGTGAGAAGGAGACCCATACAGGGGTGGAGTGCGGAGTCGGGCATTTCCTGGTGGAGGATGGCGTATTAAACGGGAAAAGTGGATTGGCGCTTAAAACCGACAAAATCACTTTTATTGGTGGCGGAACCATCGATCTCTCGGACGAAAATATACGCATACTGATTGCTCCCAAAGCACGCAAAGGATTTGGTATTAGCACCAGTTCAATTGCCAAGATGATTCGAGTCGGCGGTAACTTGAGTGAACCTAAAGTTGAGGTTGATCCTGCGGGTATTTTAAAAACCGGTGTGGCCCTTGGAGCAGCGATTGCCTCAAGCGGGTTATCGCTGGTTGCCCAGGGGTTGGTTGATCGAATTCGAGCGAATCTTGACGTCTGTGAAATCGCATTGAATGATCCTCACAGAGTAGCGAAAATCAAAAAGCCCCCCTTGCCTTTTGAGTCACAAACTAGAAGAAGAAAATAGCATCTCCTGGATGCGGAGGAAATCGTGAAGCCTTATTCTCAAGCCTGCGAAAATAATAAAATTCCCATTCTCAAAATCCTGATCGATGTGTTTAACGATCGTAGGCGAGTGCTCGAAATCGGCTCAGGTACGGGTCAACATGGGGTGTTTTTTGCCGAAAACCTGCCTCATTTGTTCTGGCAAACCAGTGATCAGATTCTGTATCACTCTGGCATTATTGAATGGATTGAATCTTCCACGGCTCGCAAACCTGGTTGGCCACTGGCATTGAATGTGACTATGGATGAATGGCCTGAAGGATCTTATGATGCGGCTTTTTCCGCCAACACTGCTCATATCATGTCGTGGATAGAGGTCGAAAAAATGTTTGAAGGTGTTAGTGGTCTGTTACCCGAAAACGGCGTTTTTGTCCTATACGGACCGTTTAACCGGGATGGGGAATTCACCAGTTTAGGGAACGAACAGTTCCATCAAAGTCTGATAACACGGAATCCGTCCATGGGAATCCGAGATGATCGTTTGATTATAAGTCTGGCAAAAAACTGCGGTCTTGATGATGAGAGTGATTATGAGATGCCCGCAAATAACCGTTTATTGGTATTCAGAAAAAAAGCGTAATAAGTGACTGTTTTGCACTATATTAGTGCATGTCTCCTTTGGACCAATATAGTGCAAAAGAGAAATTATTGTGATATATTTTTCACTAACTGATTGATTTTAAATTATAAAATACAGGCTCCAAAAAAGTTGCTATATTCCGCGCCATGTCGCCCACCCGGGTATTTATGAACTACCAACTGATAGCTAAACAGGAGCCAGAAATGTCTGCAGCTGATGTACTCAAACTAATTGAAGAAAACGACGTCAAATTTGTTGATCTCAGGTTTACCGACACTAAGGGGAAAGAGCAGCATGTTTCTCTTCCTGTTAGTGCTGTTGATGAAGATCTATTCGAAGATGGGAAAATGTTTGATGGTTCGTCTATCGCCGGGTGGAAGGGAATCAATGAATCAGACATGATTCTGATGCCCGATACCGAAAACGTTGTCATTGATCCATTTACCCAGGATGTCACTCTCAATATTCGATGCGATGTTATCGAGCCTTCGGATATGCAGGGTTATGATCGTGACCCCCGTTCCATCGCGAAACGTGCCGAGGCTTATCTGGCGTCTACTGGCATTGGAGATACTGCCTCTTTTGGCCCGGAAAACGAATTCTTTTTATTCGATTCAGTTCGTTGGGCAACCGATATCGGTCAGTCCTTTTTTAAAATTGATTCAACTGAAGCTGCATGGAGCAGTGGTAAGAAATACGATGACGGGAACACCGGTCATCGTCCTGGAGTTAAGGGAGGATATTTTCCTGTCGCACCGGTTGATAGTCTTTCAGACGTGCGTGCCATGATGTGTTCTACCATGGGCGACATGGGACTTGATGTTGAAGTGCACCATCATGAGGTCGGCACCGCGGGGCAGTGTGAAATCGGCACCCGATTTAATACATTGGTTAGGAAGGCGGATGAAACACAGATTTTTAAATATGTGGTTCACAACGTCGCCCACCATCAAGGTTTGACTGCGACGTTTATGCCTAAACCTTTAGTGGGTGACAACGGCAGCGGGATGCACGTGCATCAATCCATTTTTAAAGACGGTAGCAATATGTTCGCTGGCGACCAGTATGGTGGGTTGAGTGAAACAGCTCTTTATTATATCGGTGGTATTTTTAAACATGCTAGAGCGCTAAATGCATTTACTAATGCGAGTACGAATAGCTACAAACGATTAGTTCCCGGCTATGAAGCACCGGTTTTGTTAGCGTATTCTGCCCGTAACCGCTCTGCATCCTGTCGAATTCCTTATGTCGCAAACCCGAAAGGTAGACGCATTGAAATTCGCTTCCCTGATTCGACGGCTAATCCTTATCTGGCGTTTACGGCAATGCTCATGGCAGGCCTTGACGGCATTCAGAACAAGATCCATCCTGGTGAGCCTGGAGACAAAGATCTTTATGACCTTCCGCCGGAAGAAGAGAAAGCAATCCCAACGGTTGCTCATGGTCTGGATATTGCATTGGAAGCGCTCGATGCAGATCGCGAATTCCTACTAGCTGGCGGCGTTTTTAGCAATGAGGCAATCGATGCCTATATTGCACTGAAAATGGAAGAAGTAGACCGTCTGCGAATGGCTACTCACCCCATTGAGTTCGAGATGTATTACAGCGCCTAGTTCCTGACAAACGCCCTGTCTTCCACAGGGCGTTTTTTGGTTGAAAAACACCCACTACCACATTAGAAAATCGCCCCACTTCACTTTTGTTACATCCCCAACAACTCGTTGACTTAATCTCTACTGCTATTATGGTGGTGGATGAAGAATTGACTATCCAATATCTTAATGAATCCGCGGAGAATCTGATTCACCGAAGCCGTAAACAGGCGAATGGAAAACCATTATCCACTGTTCTGGAAGTAGACTCTGTTTTAAAAGACTCCCTTGGAAAATGCCTGAAAAGCGAAAGCATCATTCGGTTGAGAGATTATGAGTTGTCTCTGCTACTGCTATTGGAAACCCGGCGCATAGATTGTCAGTTGACACCCATTAAGATCCATGAATTCCGTGGCGTTATAGTGGAAGTACATGAACATGGTGGAGGAGACGGTGAGTATCAAATCAGGGGTCGGCAGGAATCTGGTCAGGCATTGATCAAAGGCATTGCCCATGAAATCAGAAATCCACTGGGGGGTATTCGAGGAGCTGCACAGCTACTGGCGGGGGAATTGGATGGTGCTGGAATCGAAGAATTGGGTTGGCAGGACTATACCGATGTCATCATTCGAGAGGTGGATCGACTGTCTGCTTTGGTGGATCGGATGCAGTCCTCTGCGAAAGCCAAAGCCCATGAGGCCGTCAATATTCACGGAATTCTGGAACACGTCCGACAGTTGGTAAATGCCAGTTTACCAGAGCAAATTTCGATCAAAACTGACTACGACCCGAGCTTGCCTCCGGTTTGGGGAGACGAAACAGCTCTGATTCAGGTGATGATTAATCTGGTGCAAAACAGTATCGAGGCAATTGATGGGCAGGGTGTTGTGATTTTTCAAACCAGAATCGACCGGCGTGTTCTCAACGCAAACACTCAACAACAAGTCATCAAGGTCAGTGTGGAGGACGATGGACGTGGAATTGACGAAGAACTAATTCGCTATGTTTTTGAACCGTTAGTGACGACAAAGGCAAAAAGTGGTGGACTTGGTTTGGCAATTACCTCGCAAATTATACGGCAACATGGAGGATTGATTGATGTTCAAAGTGAAGAGGGAAAGACGGTGTTCCATCTCTACCTCCCAATAGCAGGGGACGCTCATGCCTAAAGAAATTTGGGTCGTTGATGATGATGATTCCATTAGATGGGTAATTGAAAAGGCGCTGGTAAAGCAGGGATACGAAGTAAAAAGTTTCGAATTGCCTGGTGAACTGCTTGCTAGATTGGCTACCCGTTCACCACATCTGATTATTTCAGATGTTCGCATGCCCCAGATGAATGGCTTTGAACTGCTTGCAAAAATCAATGCACTGCCAATGCCTATTCGGTGATTGTAATGACAGCTTTTGGGGACCTGGATAGTGCTGTTGATTCATTCAGATATGGGGCTTTGGAGTACTTGACAAAACCTTTCGACATCCGGGAATTATTGAGCATTATCGATAAATCCATAAGTGAAATGGCACAGCAGCCGTCATTTTCTCGCATCGAGTTAGTTAATGGAGCTGCGTTCATTGGTGAGGGTTTTGCAACACAGACTTTATTTCGAAGTATTGGTCGAGTGTCTTCTTCGGATGTGAACGTGGTGATTCGGGGAGAGGTGGGGACAGGAAAAACGCTAGTTGCCCAGGCTATCCATGGTGGTAGCTTCCGGGCGAAAGCACCATTGATTGTCATGGATCTGGAAACTATTCCTGAGGACCAGATTGAGACAGAGTTATTCGGTCATGAACATGGTTCTTCCATGGGCCTTCCTGGGGAATCAGCAGAACCTGACATTGGTTTTCTTGAACGAGCGGACGGGACAACTCTTTTTCTCGACGGTATCGAAAAAATGCCCGATTCAGTCAAAAATAAGTTGACTGTGGCGTTGAAGGCGGGGAGATTCTGTCGCACAGGAGGAACTGAAGAGGTCAGCGTCGACATTAGGCTCATCGTTTCATCCCAGCAGGAATCCACCCAAAGCCCGCTTGGGGGGAAGGCTCCTATTGGCCCCTCTTTCGGGCTGAATGAAATTACACTTTGGGTTCCTTCTCTGCGTGACAGAATGGATGACCTTGGTCTGTTAATAGACCATTTCCTAAAAAGAGCTGCTGAACAGCATGGGGTTGCGGCCAAAACGTATCACAGGGACGTGTTAACTGTTTTGCAGCATTATTCATGGCCAGGGAACGTCGCTCAGTTGGAAAATCTCATCTCAAGTTTAACCCTGCTGGTAACTGCACCTATGATTAGCGTTGGTGATTTGCCCGGGGAGTTTATTAGTGAGGACTACACCCATCAGAAGATTAGTTGGCAGTCTCTGCTTGACTCAGAAGTAAAGAACGCCATTGGATCGGGTAAAAGCAGTTTGGTGAAAGTGTTCAGCCGTGACGTTGAACAGATTCTTATTGATGCTGTAATGCGTCATACTAATGGTCATCGAATTAATGCCGCAAAGATCCTGGGCTGGGGTAGGAATACGCTGACGAGGAAACTCAAAAGCAAGCAGATCCAGTGATTTCGTAGCGGTATTGTTTCCTGGGGAAAATGCCTAAAACCCGGTAAGTGTTTCCCGTAACCTGAAAAAGTAGATACAAAACCTGATGAATAGTCGCCCGAAAAGTGGTGCCCTGGAGGGCCGCTGTCTGTGTGGTTCGATCAGTTTTGAACTGGTAGTGAACGACGGGAAGATCTATCAGTGCCACTGTTCCAAATGTCGCAAGGTATCTGGCTCTGCTTCCAATAGTGCAATGGTGATTGACCGGTCACGGTTCAGATGGATAGGCGGTGAAAGTGACATACAACAGTTTGTGCAAGCTTCCGGTTTTCAGTCATGGTTCTGTCCGACCTGTGGAAGCCCGGTACCGAATCTGACGTCGGGTGATAAATCCTATTGGATTCCCATGGGGCTAGTAGAAGGTAATGTGGATGCCAGAATCGTAAAACATGTCTTTGTTGAATCCAAAGCTAACTGGGAGGTGATTCCAGATGGTATTCCAAAATTCGATGATAACGGTGGCTGAATTGTCGAATAGGGAAGCAGAACAAGCCAGGTAATAGATCCGATTACTACTGCAGGCTGGACTCACTGGCGAATACATCTCTTGAACGGAGTTGTGAATAGGGCATGGCTGTGATGGCGATATGTATTATTCCGGGACAATGCGTTTTAGGGTATTCACCAGATGTATCACATCAGTCTCGTCATTATAGTGTGCGAATGAAATGCGGACCCGACCGTTGCGAACGGAGCAAATAATCCCGGCATCAAGTAAACCTTTCATGGTGGTGTCAGCATTGGAATTGGAGTGGAAGAGGGAGAGGATATGGGATGAAGCTGCTTCGTTGCCGATAGGGCGAAAGGGTTTCCACCCGGACTCTTCCAATTGAATCGCAAGAATATTCGCCAATGAATCTGCGTGGGCCTTAATCTTTTCTGGCTCTATTTCGAGTATTTGCCTGATTGAAGTGTTCAAGCCCATGATGGAAACATAGGACATGGTCGATTGGGTGTAGCGACGAGCCCCCGGAGCCAAAGGTAGCCGGGTTGCCTGCATATCAAATGGATCATCAGCGCCCATCCAGCCTGGTGCTGGCGGTGTTCTGGCAAGGAGTTGGGGATCAATTACCCCGAGACCCACTCCACCATGGCCTCCGAGCCATTTGTATCCGCTACATACCATGACATCTGGTTGCCACCTGTCTGCGTAAATGGGAATGGCTCCAGCGCTCTGGGTAACATCCAAAACCAGATATGCTCCCACTATCCGGGTAGCTTCACGTAAACGCTGGCAATTTATCACCGACCCAGTGGAAAACTGGACATGGCTGACGAGGACGGCGACGGTTTTTTCATCAATCTCATCGATTAATGTCTGGGTTAAATCCTGATCAGACGATTCGGTGACAAAACAAACGTCGATATCGTGGTTTTCCCCATAGGCAATCCATGGCCTGGTGATTCCAGGAAAGTCGGAAGCTACGGCGATTACTTTGCTCCCAATAGTAGGACGAAACAAATAAGGCAGTTGACTCAACATCTCCCCGGCGCTACCAACAATGGCGAGTTGCTCGACAGAGCAGTTCATCAATGTGGAAGCGCAGTCGCGTAGTGGAGTAAAGAGTCCAACCTCTTCCGCATCAGACAGATTCATGTTGCCATATTGGGCGACATTGTCCAGAAATGTGTGCATCGCGGTCATTGTTGGCACATTTATGAGACCTAAAGATGCCTGATTCAGATATCTACCCTGGGTCAAGGCTTTATACGTTCCTCGGTCTGAAAGGGATGGGATCATGAGGAAAAATTGAATTTGCGGATATCAAATATCAGGAAAATAAACCTAAGGAAAATGAACATAGGAAAATGAACATAGGAAAATGAACATAGGAAAATTGCGAAATCGAACCTCTGCTATTGATTAGTTTGGCTGCATGTGGATTTATCATTCTGTTTTTGAACTAGCCATTGAAATGCTGAGCGATTCCAAAGAAATTTCACTAGCATCAAACAACACCGTTCGTAACAAATCAGGAGGGGATGGATGAAGCGGGGCCATTGATTGATGTTGCGAATAAAATCGCCAGTTTGATTTTGTGGTAAACATTCTTCGAGAACCTCTGTCGACGCCAGAGTTTCAATGTACTGGTTAGACACGATTGGCATGTCCCGATAGGCGGTAACCAAATAATCGAGGTACTCCTGTGTGGGCTTCAATCCCTCCTGTGGGCTTCGTGCCCGATAATAGTAGTATTTTAGTCCGTTAGCTGTGTGGAAGACTTTGTGATGCACATCAAGAAACGGAACTCCTTCGAAATAGTCCATTCGCAACGCATCGGATTGAAGTATTAAATACATCTTTCCATAGACCCTATCTCCCTTAAATTCGTCGGCTGAGGCGTAGCCATGGTTTCTATAAAAGCCCCTCTGACTGAATTTTAACGTAGCGTTTTCTAGCTCATAGTCAAATTCGTCATAGACTTCAATTCCCCGCTTTTCCAACACATCGACACAAAGATTAGCACCAAAGGCAAAATAAAAAATCCTTTTATCGGTAGCAGGGTATACTAGCCTTTTTATCTGAGCCCATTCAAAACCGATTTTCCAAAGCAGAATGCGTAGCATGAATCTGATCTCTAATGGGATTGATCAGTGATGTTGATCTGTATGCAGCATTGGATTTCGATCATGGCGCCACATACCGGGGATAAGTGGACTTGCTACGTTTGGAAAAATCGAGATCAATATCTACGGTGGCATAGGGATGGTCTTCATCGGTTTGGGCCAGTATATTGCCTTCCGGATCCACTACCCAGGCTAATCCACCAAGATCGGCGATTCCATCCGCGGGACACCAGAGATTGGATGAAAGACTATAAGCACCAGAGCATACTGCCAATGCCTGTCCTCCGGATAGCCATTTCTCCGTCGATCCGTGAGGGGTCGCTCTGGGAACACATACCATGTCCGCACCAGAGGCAGCATAGTGGCGAGCCCACTCAAAGAACCACATTTCCGTACATATTTGAACCCCGGTAATGGCCTGCCCGATATGGGCGACATCAAATGATTTCAGGCCTCGCTCATACCAGTTACTTTCCCAATACCCAGATTCATTAGGAAGATAATATTTCTCGTGGAAGCCTATGGCGTGCTTCGTTTCCCGGTTCCAGACATAGGCCTGGTTGCGACGACTACCCGCCGCATTGATGATGGGACGGGTTCCCATAACGGTCTCTACGCCAAGCCGATCCAGACTGCGGATATATTGATCATGAGCATGGATAGACTGCTCCCAACGCTCTGAAGTGGCAACTGGATCTGCAGCAAGCCATTCAAAAAAGCCCATTTCAGGGAGTAGAACAAAGTCAGAGTTTTCCTGAATCGCGTGATTGGCGAGCTCTACCAAACAGGCATCCAGATACCCGGGACTTGGGTTAATTTGGCAAACAGTAACTTTCATGGTTAGATTTTGGGGCTGCTAATTTATTTGGGGCTGCTAATTTAAGTGAATCAGGAATCAGGAATCAGGTAATAGGAGTCAGGGCCCGGAAATAGGAGTGGAATCCACAGGGGCGCTATTTTGGCATATCTATCCGCGGATTCTTTCATTTTTCGGATCGTACATGGGTTGCAGGCTTGCCTGGGCGTTTACTTTTTTCCCACAGACCAGAATTTCATAATGTTGATGTTCAATATCACTAAGGTGAATATCATTGGGCACAGTGATCCAACCGAGTCCCACCGGAGCGCCCAGAGTGTGTCCATAGGTTCCCGTGGTGATGGCGCCAGCAAGTTTGCCATTCAGGAAAATAGGCTCGTTGTGATAGATAAAATATTCATTATCCTGCAACAGAAACTGGAGCAGTCGTCGGTTACCGGGTTCGCCAGTGTTTTGACCATTATGTTGGCCATTGGTTTGGCCATTGGTTTGGCCATTCCTGTGGTCTGAATGGCTCTTTCGATTTTTGCTCTGTTCAATGAAATCGACAAGTGTGCTACGACCGATGAACTGGTGTGAAGTCTTCAATTTGCTGGCGAACAACAAACCGCATTCCATGGGAGTGTCGGTATAGCCCATATCATGCCCCCAGTGCCGATAGGCTTTTTCAGTTCGCAGGGACTCTCCGGCGTGGAAACCGATCAGGGTAGGTGGTGGTGTCTTCTCCCCGGACATTAACAACTCAAATAAATAGTCGTCCCTGAAGAACCCGAAAAGGCTACATATCCAGTATAAACTGGATATAGTCCTGGTTTGAATCGACCGGAATTGTTAAACTGGCGTTCAGTTTCTGGTCGAACACGAGGTATATATGCTACCTGACAGCCCGGTGAATGACGATCAACTCAGTTTCTTCAACATCGTTGATCAGCTGGATACGTCCCATCCCCTGATTGCCCTTGGCAATACCCTTGACTGGTCATCGCTTGAAGCCTCCCTGAGCCAGTACTACAGCGCGAAGGGGCGGGCCGCGAAACCGATCCGGTTGATGAGCGGATTGGTGATGATCAAACAGCTGTACAGCTTAAGTGATGAATCGGTGGTGGATCAATGGAAGATGAACCCGTACTTTCAGGTGTTCTGTGGTGAGGTGAGTTTCCAGACGCAGGTACCGTGCCATGCGACGGAACTGGTGAAGTTCCGCAACCGGATTGGGTCGGAGGGAGTCAGGGAGATCTTTTCGCTGTCGGTAAAACTGCATGGGAAGCTGGCAGAGGAGCAGACAGTACTGGTAGATACCACGGTACAGGAGAAGGCGATCACGTACCCGACAGACAGCAAGTTGGCGATAAGGATCATCAATCGCCTGAACAAGCTGTCGAAGTTACACGGGATACAACAACGACGAACGTACGTAAAGGAAGTGCGGTCACTTCGTTTGGCATGTCGTCATTTCCGTCACGTGAAACGACGTCGTAAGGCGAACAAGGCGTTGAAACGATTACGAACCATTGCGGGTGTGTTGCTCAGGGAATGCCAACGGAAGTTACCGATCGATGTTCTGACGGCGCAGGAAGCGAACTTTGCGTTATACGAACGTGTTTTGTCTCAACAGCCCAAAGACAGGAACAAGGTTTACTCCCTGCATGATCCTGCTGTGTACTGCGTGGGCAAGGGGAAGGATCACAAGGCGTATGAGTATGGTCGCAAGGCGTCAGTGGTGGCGACGAAGGAGTCACAGGTGATTGTGGGGGTGGTGAGTCATGACGAACATGATCATGATTCGAAGACCCTGAAAGCAGCACTGACAGAAGCCCATACCCACCGTGAGACATCGATCAGGCTGGCGGTGGTTGACCGGGGATATCGGGGAGCGAAGAATAAAGTGGATTGTGAGGTGCTGTTACCGGGTCCTCCGCTGAAACGGGACAATGCTTATCAACGCCAGAAGAAACGGATACTGTGTCGCAAACGAAGTGCGATAGAACCGATCATCGGTCATTTGAAGCATGATCATCGTTTATTGAGGAGCTGGCTGAAGGGAGCCGAAGGAGACCGTATCAATCTGCTGATGGCGGGTTGCGCGTGGAATTTGAGAAAGTGGATGATCGCTTTCTTTTTGTTTGAAAAACCCAACGGCGGAGAGCAAACATTACTCGCCATTGCCTGTTGTCAGCCCCTTGGGACGCCGCTAATCGTCGTCTGGGTGTTGTCCTGATCCGAAGGTCGAAAATGACGCATGATCGCTAACGACATCGCGCCTTTTTTCAGGACGGACTAAATAAGGCGCAAAGGACACGTCAACAAAGATCTCCCAACCAGACTCTCCCGTGTAGCTAATACGCTGGGCCCTTACCGGTATGGCTCCGAGATTGATTTCCTGGCTTGTGCTAAATGGAAATGCGTCATTTGATAGGTCTACATCAGCATATGCAGAAAGAAATGTCCGAGCCCGGGGCCCGCTGATTCCGAATGTCGCCTGGGAAGTGCTGATATCGGTGATGTTGACATCTAACTCTTTGGATCGATGTTTACGCAACCAGCCATGATCGGCGACCCCAGTCGCTGCGGATGTCATTACCAGGAAACGATCATGATGAAGACGAACCACCGTGACATCAGCCTCAATGCCACCTCTGTCGTTTAACCACTGGGTGTACACAACCCGGTTGTGTGGCACTGCGATATTATTGGTACATATTTTTTGTAGCAACCTCTCTGCGTCACTTCCTTCGACTAATAGTTTACAAAAAGGGCTCAGGTCGATGAGCCCACAATCACGACGTACCGCATGATGCTCTTTTTCCCAATAGGGAAACCAGCTTGTTCTGTTATATCCATATTCATATTCGGCCTGTACACCTTCGGGAGCGAACCACATTGGGCGTTCCCAGCCTGCAGATTCCCCGAATGCCGCTCCTGCTCGTTTTAACTGTTCATGAATGGGAGAACGGCGCAGCCCCCGCATGGTTTCCCGCTGCTTATAGGGCCAATGCATTGCATAGGTTTCCCTTAGGGTTTCGGGGCCTCTGTGGGCGAGGTATTCGGTATTCGATTGATGAGGCTGTATTCGGCGGATATCAACATCCACCAGATCACGGGGCGCATGGCCACGCAAAATCCACTGCGAAAGTACCATACCCGCGCCAGGGCCATTTTGAATGCCGCTTGAATTAAATCCGGCGGCAACGAACAGGTTATTGATATTCGGGTCTTCCCCAAGATAATAACGACCATCCGGTGTATAGCCTTCTGGGCCGTTAAAAAAAGTTCGAATACCGGCATTTTCCAAAGCTGGTACTCTTTGGATGCATTTTTCCAGGACTGCATCCAGATGTCCATCCGGATAGGGGAGTTCGTCGAATTCAAAATCATGGGGAATCCCCTTAGGGGGGTTCCAGGCCATGCCATTGAGCTCGGCAAAGCCGATCATGAGCTTACCGGCATCTTCCTTATAATAGGCCTGTTCATCATAGACACGCAGCACCGGAGTTGGGTCGGTCAGGCCAGGGACTGGATCGGTAACAATATAAAAATGCTGATTGTGCTGGATGGGTAATCGGGTTCGATTCGATGCTGCAAAAGCTTGCCCCCAGATGCCAGTGCAGTTGACGACGTTATTTGCTTTGATGATCCCCTGTTCTGTTTCCACGCCGACAACCTGGCCATCTTCAGCCATGATACGAAGTGCAGCGGTGTTTTCGAATATCGATGCCCCCGCCATACGTGCTCCTTTAGCCAGAGCGATGGTGGTATCAATGGGGTTAGTTTGTCCGTCATTGGGAAAATGGATGGCTTCGAGAATTCCGTCGGTTTTTAGCAATGGCCATTGATAGCTCAATTCTTCCATGGTGAGTGTATGGACTTCAATGCCCTGACCAATGGCCACATCCTTTCGACGTCTCAGTTCTTCGCGCCTTCCGGGATTCATGGCAACCGCAGTGGCTCCCACCCGTTTAAATCCCGTTGCTTGTCCGGTTTCTTTCTCCAGATTACTCATTAGTTCAATGCCATAGCTGGCGAGTCGGGTGATGCACGGGAAGCCGTGGAACTGGCTCACCAGGCCAGCAGCATGCCAGGTTGATCCGGAAGTGAGCTGCTTGCGTTCAAGCAAAATCACTTCCTGCCCTTCCTTCGCCAGGTGGTAGGCCACGGAACAGCCGACGATTCCACCACAGATGATGACAGTTTCGGCATGGGAGGGAAGGACATGGGAAGGAGGGGAATGGGGCATGGATTGATCCGATAGGAGGAAAGCAATAAAGCTTCGACAAAGGGACAGTGATATTAACGTTGTATACCGCAGAAAGAAATCCACCCCCAATGAAAACTAAAATGCTGATGCGGGTGTAACTATCTCTTACTAAATCGCCATGAGACTTGCTGAAAGAATTGATTTTATATAACTGTTCGACATTTCTTTTGGTTTTTGGCTTTTTCAGCAAGAGGAAAAATAAATAGTGCTATATTTAATATAATACCTTGCATTACAAAGTATTATTGGTATGATGGCTCCCATGGAAAATATTACTTATCAAAAATGGTTGTCTCAATTCCGAAAGGGTTATCTGGAACTATGCGTATTGGTTGCACTGCGACAGAGAAAGTCTTCTTATGGTTTTGAATTGTTACAAACCTTTGAAAACGCCGGCCTGGAAATAAACGAAGGCACGTTATATCCGCTCCTCAATCGTATGCAGAAAAATGGATGGTTAACATCCCGATGGGAAACCCCTGTGGATAGTGGGCACCCCAGACGTTTTTACCAATTGAGTAAAGAGGGTAAGACGCTGATGTCTGCAATGCTGACGGCTTATCAGGACCATGAACACACACTTACTCAACTAAAGGAACTTAAATGAATAATCAACAATATATGAAAGCCCTTGAAAAAGCGTTAATGGGCCTGGACAAGAAAAGCCGTGAAGAGATACTGATGGAAATCAGAAGCCACATTGAGGAGTTGGGCGAGGATCAATCATTGGGAGACCGTTTCGGCCCAGCATCAGAATTAGCGCAGAAGTATCTCGAAGGAGAGCAGGTGGTAGTACCGCTAACAAAACGGGCGGCAAAGGTCGGCGGAAAAATAATGAGCGGGGTCGGGTTGACAATACTCCTGTTTGTGCTGATCGTGGGCATAACCACATGGTGGCTTTCTGCGGATGAATTCAATTACGCAGACGAAAATGCTCCCGAATTGGCCGTGAATAGTAGCAACTGGAAAGATCTCCCCTGGAGTTCTCCCATCCACATTAATGTGGATCAGTCCGAGGTTGTATTCTATTGGCATGATGAGCAATCCATGCGTTGGAATTGCAAACGCGACGTGACATTTCCAGAAGCAGTGGAGTCAGATGTAGAACAATCGGGTTCTGATCAGGTCGATTCAGGGAAGATCGAATTTAGACAGAACAGTTGTTTGGTGTTTTTACCTAACCAACCCTCGGTCATAGATTCAAAACAGGGGGGAGTAGTGATTGTTAGGCCGATCCATGATACTTCAATCAATCTGGACCAAAGTGGATTGCGTATCGCTGAGAATGGTGGAGAGTATCACTATGAAATCGCTGCACCGATTAGCAAAGTAGAAGCGTTTGTGTCTAACGAAAATGCTAAGACCAGTATAGTTATCAACGCAAAGCAGTCATCAGTTTCTCATTATTGATTTTTGCTGGATTGATCTTTCCTGGCTGTCTCGCTAATCGGATTTGTTAGCTAGACAAATCGGGAACGCCAAAGCCGATAGCGTAGAGAATTGCGCTATCGGTTTTCCGATGGGTTTGTTATGGATTTGCCATTTTTTCACATAGTTTTTCCAAGGTTTTCTCTTATTTCCCCTCTTGTTTCCCTCTGGTTTTTTTCATTAAGAAGCTATTCCTCGGTTGAGGAGTGCTAGCGCGTTAAATTTTTCAGCCAGGGGAGACTATCCAGGAAAATAGTCCTCTGGTAAGAGACCATGGCTAATAAGATACAACAGTAAACTGACGGTTAACACTGATATCACAGTGGAGATGAGCACACTGGCGGACGCCCGTTCCACCCAGCACTGGTATTGCTGGGCGAGAACAAAAACGTTAGTTGCGGTGGGAAGTGATGCGAGCAACACCGCGGAAAAAACCCAAAGCGGATCAAAGTCTCCCACCAGGCTGAGTGCGAGATACATGGCCAGTGGATGCAAAATCAGTTTGGTCGGGACCACATAGCTCAGGGATCCGGGTATTCGATTTAGAGGTCTAAGCGCCAGAGTCACCCCCATGGCGAACAGGGCGCAAGGTGCGGCGGATTGGGCGAGATAGTCCATTAGTTGGGAAAGCGACTGAGGGAGAGAGAGCTGAAAATAAGCTGCGAGTACTCCGAAAATCGTTGCAATAATGAAAGGATGTAGCAAAATACTTTTTATGACCTGGACAAAGAGTCTGTGAGTCTCTTTGGAGCGTTTACCAGAGATTGCCATTAAGCAAGGTGCGATGCTGAAATGCATAACATTCTCAAAACAGAAAATCAGGGCCACTGGGATAGCCGCTTTTTCTCCCAGGGCTAATATGGCAAGAGCAGGCCCCATGTAGCCGATATTGCCGTAAGCGCCTGCAAGGCCCTGGATGGTGGAGTCAGCAATATTCCTTTGGGTAGTAAAAAATCCGATTGAGAATACGAACAGGAATACCAGGAAGGTGACTGCAATATTGGTAACGATAAACTCCCAGCTCGCGAGTTGCTCAATAGGTGTTTTGGATAGTATGCGGAAAAACAGTGCGGGTAGGGCACGATAGATGATGAAGGTGTTTAGCCAGCCCAGCGCCTCCAGGGATTGCCCGGTGATCTTTGCACTTAGATAGCCTAAAAGAATAAGGCCAAACAGAGGAAAGATGAGGGAAAATATTTCTAGCATTGAACATCCACTGGGTGGAATATGTTATGGGTTAATTTATAGATCGGCACGATAGGGATAGACAATAAGGGTAAACCATAAGAAGGGCAAACCATAAGGTAGGCAATCTGAAATCGATTGTTCAATGTGGTAGTCAATACCAGGGCCACAGTCATTTATGGGAAAGCAAGCATCGCTATGGAAAATAGGTTAACGCCTTCTTAAACGCCTGATGTCCAATTTTATAGCCCATGATCCTACCGGGAATATCGTCGGCGGGTGGATGAATGCCACCATAAATCCGGGAAATACTGCATTCGTCCGCAGCATCCTGATACGTCGCCCACTGTAGCTGGAAAGACTCAGACGGCCCTCTTTCAAAATGAAGATATTCATTCCTGGGGATTCGGAAAAACGCATATCCTCCAGGAAAAAATTTTGAGCCTGTAACAAGGCTCAATACTTCAGCGGCTGCCCGGCTATAAGTACTGTGGCCGGACACATAACCAGCGAAGGGAGGAGTGACAAAATTGGGGCGTTGATAAGGCCACCAATCCCCGCAGAGAATCCAATCGACTCCACTGGTGTCTTTTTTCGGGTCTTCGATGAATTTCGGGCCACGCCAACTCCTGACTGCGATTTTATGGAGGTTGGCGTTGTTTCTGCCTCCCAGATGAGCGTGTCGTTCACCATGGACAAGAGACGCCTCGTCGATAATTTCAATTAAATTGGGTACTAGGGTAATGCCTTGGGGATGGTAATTTGGTAAACCAGCGTCTGAGCTTTGTCCCCGATCACAGAGATACCGTATCGCTGACACAGGGCGAGGGTAGTCATACCAACCTTTATTGCTCCATGCAGCAATCGCCACGTCGTGCATCGCTCCTCCCAGAGCTAAATATGCCCGTACATCCCATTCCAAATCCTCCATCAATGGACCTTTTCCCTGGAAATATTTTTTCCCCCTTAGATTATCGATAACATAATTGAGCATCAAAAACCAATGTCCAGGTGGCGTCTCAGAGTTTGGACCATCCGCCCAAAACTCAGCGAGTACCCGATAATAATCACCAGCATATACCAATTGGGGCGCATAGGGTTTTCCCGTTACGGGGTTTTTTTCGTGACCATTGCCGTCGTTAGTGCCAATGGTATTGTTACCTCGCGCTCCGGGACTAATGTCAATAATAACCCGGTCTTTGGGATCCAGTTCGCTGCTATTTTGAATTACTGTGCCAAAATCGTTTTTGTAGCGTTGTGAGGATGTCGGATCATCACCAAGTAGTGGGGGTGCGCCGGGGTTTAAATAAACCCGATATGTATTTCCATCCCGCTCATATTCTTCCATATCTTCTTCAGTTAGCGAAAATGGAATGACGTTACCCCATTCCGGTCCTATAAACGGCGGATAATTCTCAGCTTGTTCTCCAGACTGTCCCACAAACATAGGAATATGCAGCGGTTGCCAACGATTAGGATCTTCCATCTGTGGATTACCCGAGGCCTCAGGGTCGAGGCTCAAATTGACGGGGGTATAGTGGCGGTTGACATAGTCGTTCTGCTCATTGGATCCATCGTTGAGGCCATGCTCTATGATGGATTTGGCGATGCGTAATCCAAGCCCCGCAGGGGTATTTGCTGTTTCATCGACGAAGCCGGTATCGTATCCAAGTTCAGCCATTTTACGATTGGCAGAGGATTCAGTCTGAATATGATTGGGTGAATGCCGAAAACGCCACATAATAAGCCGATAGGCGGCGTAACTCATGGTCTGTTTACGGTCATCATCAATACGGTCATCGTCAATATGACTGGAACTGATCTTTTCATCGTGAATCACTGCTTTTGCATTCGTATCGTATGCGGCCCAGGCATCCCACATGGCGATAGAGAAGTGATACAGGTTACGGGCATGCACAGTGGGTCGGGCAGTATCCAGTCGGATTCCCCAGAGCAATTGTTCGTTCCACATACGGGCAATGGATTTTTCAGATTGCGCTGGGGCGGGAGGCGATACCAGAGTGAGACAAATTAGGCATAGTGAATAAAACAGAAACCACGAAAATGTTTTCGAATTCTTTTTGGTTGCATGTGCCTGGGGGGATACAAATTGGATTTGCCCCGATTTTGATTTCACACACTCTGGAATCAAAGCTTTTAAACCGTCTCTGGATAAATTTGGTGTGGCGAAAGAAGATGCTTCAATGGTCATGGTGAATGGGAAAGATACAGCTTTTTATACTGATATTTATACTGAAGAATGTTGGGAAGGCCTATTACCAAAAACCTCGACCGCGCCAGCCCCCAAAACCAGCAGAGCGCCAATAAACTCCCGCCAGCCAAAAGGCTCTCCAGCAAATAAAGCCGCGTTGCTAATGCCCACAATTGCTTCCAGTTGTAGCAGGATGCCAAGTCGTCCCGGATCGACGAGACCTGAGCCCCAATAAAGCCCCCACATGACGGGAATAAGAAAAAACACGGCCATGACAAAAAACCAGGGTAGCAGATCTGAAATCGTCGTTAAAAAGGGCAAATTATCGAGATCGGCTGGAAACAGAAAGAATAATGCGATGGAAATGATTGACCCAAACAGGAAAAAGGCAAAAACCTGTTCAAAAACAGAAATATTCTCAGACTGCCTGACTCGCATGGCGCCCATTGTAAACACGATGCCCGACATTAATGCCATGATGTCTCCAAGGTTTAATGTCAATGAAAAACCCCCACCGATGCCTAGAATAGTGAGCAATCCGGCCATACTCAAAATAAGTGCTACACCCCGGGAAGCAGTAAATTTTCTTCCCATAAATCCAACTTCCGCAATAGTTCCCCAGGCGGGCATGACGTAGAACAGAATCAGAGATCTGACAACGTCCGTTAACATCAGGCTTTGGCAGTAAAGCGCAAATGCAGCACCAATTAATAGGCCAGTCGTAACCTGATTGACACCAATGGGTTGACCGCGGAACCACCTCATCAACGCGAAGGGAGCTAAACAGAGAAGGGGAGAAATGAATTGACTGATTGTAACCAGACTCGGATCAAGACCTTCATTCTCAAAGGCTCGCAATGGAATCCAGAATAATCCCCATAACGCGGAGGAGGCTGCAACAATGATTTCCGGGCGTGGAATTCGAATCGGCATGGGAGAATTGAGCTTTGTTGACGAGAAATTTTAAACAGTTGTTGTGATCACCATGACACTGTTCCGCCCTTCAAGTATAGGGCAGTGAACAGATTTCTCATAATGGGAAATAACGAACTCCAGGGATTACTTTATCTAAGTGACGTACGAAAGGAGGGGTATTTAAAAGCCACATACAGAGCCATATCCACAGAGTCATGCACACAGAGAAGGAATTTGTGAATGCTATACTGCCCATCTTCTTCTTTTTTCCTGATTTATGTGGATATCATGACGGATACACCAACTCTTACGCTACTTGATGGTGCCATGGGAACAGAGCTACGACACCGCGGTGTTAAGGTTCCAGATTACAAATCATCGATCTGGTCCGCTTTGGCGATGATTGATGCGCCGGATGTTATCAAACAGATTCATAAAGACTATATCGCCGCAGGATCCGACGTGATTACCATCAATAATTATGCCGTGACTGCCAAATTACTTGCCCGGGAAAACATGGAAAGCCGGCTTGCAGAGTTGACTAACAAGGCCTGCGAAATTGCCATTGCTGCCCGGAATGAATCCAATGATCCAGCACAGGAGGCGAGATCGATTCGTATCGCCGGCTCACTTCCACCTTTGAATACCAGCTACCGCTATGACCTGGTTGGGAGCTATGAAGACAATCTGCGTGCCTATGAGGAAATGGCGGCCTTGCTATTGCCTCATGTTGACATACTGCTCTGTGAAACCATGAGTACGGTGGATGAGGCGAAAGCGGCAGCGACGGCGGCTGCATTGGCCATTGAACGCACAGGAGATGGAGGAAGGAAACAAATAGGCAAGAAACAAATATGGATGTCCTGGACATTGAGACCAGAAGGAGGCGCATTGCGTAATCAACAGGAGGTCGCCGAAGCAATTGATGCGCTATCACATCTGCCCATCGACGCTTTCATGTTTAATTGCTGTGCCACAGATCCGGTTTCATCTACCTTGCCAGCATTACGCAAACTTACTGAAAAACCCATTGGCGCCTACTGCAATCCAGTAAAATCGGAGCCTTCCGGCGGCGAGCCAATGATTGCTTCCGGGACCAAACTGGATGCGAGTGAATACGCTGACATTGCGTTGGGCTGGGTCGCTAGCGGAGTGAACATGATCGGTGGCTGTTGCGATACCAATCCTGAGTATATCGCGGCAATAAAACGCGGGATAACGTTAGCGTCGAGCGGTATGGATAAAAAGGCATGAGTACTGTTTTCGCAAATTCCTGTGAACGAAGTCGATGTAAGTATTGGCGTTCCATCCCGGTAGGTGATGTCTGAGACAGCATGACCGGCTTTACTCTCCTAGGTTCCTCAGCGGCGTTGCATTTATTGCCTATATTGCACTATGATGGACTTCCTGATGGTAAATAGCATAAGCTCCATGCATAAGTTTGCGAAATATCGCAACCTAACCAGGGAGCTTTCGACCACTTTTGGTCCACTATTTTGGCGAAAGAACCCTTAGAATGGTACAACAATGGATCGGACCAAAACGCTAACTTTTTTGAGCAATTTTTTCGCAAATATACCCAGCTGTAACTATTTGATATTAAACGAAATTTTAAAGCGCTAAGGGTTTGGAAATACGCCCGACTAATAGGGCATTAAGACCATTCTAGTTGTTGCTAGCAACTTCGATCCCTGTGTTTGGAAATACGCCCGACTAATAGCATGGACAAAGGTGTCGGAGGGATTAAGTTTTACACAATGCGCAAATTTTAATCCCTCCGACACCTTTTCAAGTTCGACACCTTTTCGGTGCGCAGTACTTTGGATCTGCGCTCGGTTACATCTTAAAAAGTTATGGGGGATCCTATGTCAGATCAATCAATTATCGACGAATTGAAGTTGCGCGAGTTGAAACTGCGATTGAATAAAAAGCCGAGAGTAAATCTGGCGCAGCTTCCGACTCCTTTGCACCTTCTAAAGAACTTTAGCCAACAGTTCCATGGTCAGGAAATATGGATAAAACGAGATGATCTAACAGGGCTGGAGGGCGGTGGGAATAAAACCCGGAAGCTTGAGTATCTCGCTGGTGATGCCCTTGAATCAGGTTGCGATATGCTTGTGACAATTGGGGCGATCCAGTCGAATCACACTCGGCAAACAGCCGCCGCTGCCGCTAAATTTGGTTTGAAATGTGCTCTTCTGCATTTCGGCTGGACAGAAGATGCGGGTCCCCACTATCGCGCAGTAGGAAACATTTTCCTTAGCCATACTATGGGTGCTGAGCTGTATGTTGACGATACTCCAAGACCCATTGAAGATCAGGGTCCGCTGGAAGAATTCTGTGAATACCTTCAAGGTCTTGGACACCGTCCCTATCTCATCCCTGGAGGCGCTTCCGAGCACAAATTGGGGAGCCTTGGGTATATGAATTGTGCGGTTGAAATCGTCGAACAAATGAAAGAAACAGGTGTTCGCTTTGACTATATTGTTCATTGCACCGGGAGCAGCAGTACCCGGGCAGGGTTGCTTGCTGGTTTCGCTGCTTTGGGAGAGAAAATTTGTATCGTTGGAATAGCCGATGATGACGAAACGGCAATCAAAAAGAGACGTGTTCTTCAACTGGCTAATCAAAGCCTGGCTGAGTTGGATATGACGGCAAGAGTTGATCCAGACGATGTGATCGTTCGTTCCATCGATCAGAATACATATGGCAAAGCCGATGAGAAAACGCGGGATGCAATTCGCCTGTTAGCAGAAACTGAAGGGTTGATTGCCGATCCTGTTTACGAGGCAAAGGCGGTGCGCGGGCTTTTGAGTATCGCTCAGGAAGGGTACTTCCAAAACGGAACGAATATACTCCTTATGCACCTCGGTGGTTCGCCAGCGATTCACGCATATGCCAATCAGTTTGGTGCTCCGAATCTGAAGCCGTTCTCTTCAAATCTCATGACAACACTAAAGCCTAATGGCTGATGGCTAATCTTACGTTGCTCAATCAACCAGTATTGGTTCGTTGACGGCGACAGTAGTGTTAGTTTTTGCTTTTACCTCAGGCTCTTTGGTTGGATAATAGATGTCAAATCGGTTTTCGCCCAGTTGCTCAAATTCCTTTAAAAGCCCATTTCGTAAAGATAAGCTATAAGAGTAGTAGTGCTCAAAGATGCCGCAACAGGAAATATAACGCCGAAACGCTCTTGGGTTTTTCCAGAGAATTTCAAAAAAGGCGGACCAAAACATCCAGCGAGTCGTTCTTTTAATACCGTGGCGCCAAAATAGTACTGCCGCCGCCTTTATTTCAAACAACCCCTTGGTTTTTTTTCTTTTTTTCCCTCTGGTAATGGGGCCCATTTTTAGACAGTGTCGCCGCAATCGGCTAATGAAGTTTTTTGGATCGTATAACATGAGGAGGCAGTCAGCATATTCCTCGATGACTTCTTCGAACGGTCGGGTTAAGATGAAATTTGACAGTTGGGCGCTACTCGATGGTCTATCCAATACCATGCGTCCCTCACTCTCCAGTCGGTTTGTTAGCGGCGTATTGGGTAACGCATAAAGCATGTTCACCATGACAATGGGTATTGCTGCTTCATCTACGAATTCGAAAATACGTTTACCAGCACCCGGTTGCTCACCATCAAAGCCAAGAATAAGCCCCGAGATAATTCGAAATCCGTGGCCATAAATTTTTTCAACCCGATCCAGTAGGGGAAGTCGAATATTTTGTTTCTTTTTTATATTCTCCAGAGAATCCATATCCGGCGTTTCAATACCAATGAACACTACAGATATGCCCGATTCATTCATCAACTTCATCAACCTGGGATCATCTGCCATGTTTATGGTGGCCTCTGTTGATAGCCTCAAAGGGTAATCATTGGCTATTTGCCATTCCCGAATAACCTCAAGGGCGATTAATGCATTTTTCTTATGGCCGATAAAGTTGTCGTCTGCAAGCATCACAGTGCTTCTCCAACCAAGATCAATCAAAAGCTCGAGTTCAGCAATAACCTGTTTCGGATCCTTGGTTCTTGGCTTGCGCCCGAACAATACTGGGATATCACAAAATTCGCAAAGAAAAGGACACCCTCGTGAGAATTGAACCCCAAGCTCCAAATACTCGTTTAGGTTGAGTAGATCAAATCGGGGAATAGGGCTTTGTGTCATGTCCGCTTTTTCTCCATCAGCCATAAACACACCGCTGGTTTCACCACGCTCAAGGGCGTCAAGAAACAGTGGAATGGTGAGCTCTCCTTCATCCAGCACAAGGAAATCAGCACCCGCCTCCTTTGGCTCGTTGGGAACAGAGGTCGCAAAAGGTCCCCCCACCACCACACTCTTACCTCGCGTTTTAGCTTCTCTTATAATCTCTCCCTGATTTTTTCGTTGGGTAATCATTCCTGAAACCATCACAATATCAGCCCAATCCCAATCTGATTCGCTTATGGGCCTTATGCTGCAGTCTACGATTTTGAAGGACCACTCCTGAGGCAGAATTGCTGCGATAGTAACGAGGCCCAGGGGGGAATAGATAGCCTGCTTACCCATTAGATTCTTCACACCGTCCAGGGAAAAGAACGACGGTGCGAATTTTGGCCAAACCAGGAGTGCTCTCATTAAAGTACCTAATTTTTATTTCATCTTATGCGACTATAAAGTAAATCCGGTTAGGATAAAACTGGGGAAAAATCTGGACGAATCCAATTAACTGAACAAAGGTGTCGGAGAACGAACAAAGGTGTCGGAGGGATTAAGTTTTAATCAACTTTCTTTCTCGGTCGGCTTCGCTTTTGTAACTTGACTTTGATCCATACTTCTCTTTGATCTGAACGCAAAAAGCCTCTGCCAATCATGAACCGCTTTTCCAGGGAGGGTTAAATCGGATTCATTTAGTCTAGCAGGAACTCTTGCCTTGACATTCTGCCTTCCATTTCCAAAACACTGTGGGCTAAATGAATCTAATTCAGATTACTAACAAAAGACGCCGCAGTTCCTTGAGCATTAGCTGCTCCGTAAATTAGTGTTCTATTCGAGTAAATCCGATGCGCAAATTTTAATCCCTCCGACACCTTTTCGCGGTAAAGTAGGGGTTGTGTCAGGTAAGTGGTGCAATGCGCTTCGCTTATTGACACCCTACGTATCTAATCCTGATCAAACCTTTAACTAATTGTTCTGGTTCTAATAACGCTCTCCGTTGGCTTTTCGGCCACTATTTATGTATGAAGAAACGGGAAATCGAAATGATATGGCAAGACTAATTCTGGTCTGTGGTCCCACGGGAGCGGGTAAAACTACCTATGCGTTATCCCTTTGTAAGGAAATTGGCGCAATTCGGTTTTCCATCGATCCCTGGATGCAAACCTTATTTTCAAAGGACATGACTTCCCTTGATTACTCTTGGATGATGGAGCGAGTTAATCGTTGCTACGAACAGATATGGCAAGTCAGCGAACAGGTGTTGGCTCTTAATGGGAGTGTCGTTTTGGATTTAGGTTTTACCACGAAGGCTCAAAGGGGAGTCTTTTTTGCCCACGCCAATAAAATAAATCTACATCCTGAGTTACATTATCTGGATGCATCGAAGGACATCCGAAAGACACGTATCAAGAAACGGAATCTGGAAAAAGACCCTAGTGTCTATTCCTTTGAAGTTACCGATACGATGTTCCATTTCATGGAGCCAAAGTTTGAAGTACCGGATCAGGTAGAACTTTCACATGGATGTAAAGTTAACACATAGTAGCCCAGTAGAAAGGCAGGGGAAAAGATAGAGAAAGAGATGTACGAGGAATTATCTTGTGAGAAGCTAGCGACTTTTTAATCCGTCTCTCCTTTCTCTTTGATCCCCACAGTGGCGTTGCATCTATTACCTATCTTGCACTATGATGGACTTCCTGATGATAAATAACATAAATTCCTTGCATAAATTTGCGAAATATCGCAATCTACCCATGTGGTTTTCGACTGCTTTTGGTCCACTGCTTAGGTCAAAAAATCATCGAAATGGTATAATAATGGACCGAACCAAAACGCTAACTTTTTTGAGTCTTTTTTTCGCAAATATACCCGGCTGTAACTGTTTGATATTAAAAGAAATTTTAAAACCCTAAGGGTTTGGAAATACGCCCGACTAATAGGGCATTAAGACTTCCACTCCCTTTGCCAGGGGGTTAAAGTTTTTTCTGTTTGGAAATACGCCCGACTTGAGGAACAAAGGTGTCGGAGGGATTAAGTTTTGTTCAACTTTCTTTCTCGGTCGGCCTCGCTTTTTGTAACTTGATTTAATCCATACTTCTCTTCGATCTGAACGCAAAAGCCTCTGCTAATCGTGAACCGCTTTTCTAGGGAGGGTTAAATCGGATTCATTTAATCTAGCAGGAACTCTTGCCTTGACATTTTTGAGTTGGGGCGCACCGGTTGTGGGGGTTTGGCTGGTGCGGTTCGATGATGCCTCCACGGATTTGTTTTTTATTATCGCGTCATTGATTTTTTCCCTAGGTGTCATTCCGATCCTGTTGTCTGCCTCACGGACGCCCAGTCTCATCGAGACAGAGCGATTTAGCATTAAAAAGTTGTACCGGATCACTCCTTTGGGAGTGGTAGGCACATTCATTACTGGCATTTTGCATGGGGCATTTTTTGCTGGGGTGCCGCTTTATGTGGTGCAGATAGGAATGAGCGTCACGGAAATTTCAAACATCAACGCCATTGCATTGGCCATCGGTATCTTCTTTCAATGGCCTATCGCGATTCTTTCAGATCGTTTTGATAGACGTATGGTTCCCATGGTTAGCGTTTCCCTGGCGGCAGCGCCCGCGATTTTTTTCGCTATGCTGGGTGAGTTATCGACCATACAGTCCTATCTGGCGGTTGGTTTTATCAGCGCCTTCGTTTTGGGGCTTTACAGCCAATGTGTCGCTCATACCAATGATCACCTAACTTCCACTCAGGTTGTTTCTGCGGCGGGAGCATTGGTGTTGACCTATGGAATTGGCTTTGCCTTGACCCCTGCCATCATCGGATTATTGCTGTCATACTCCACTACCTACTTTTTCTGGGCGAATGGAATCACTGCTGGCCTGTTTGCGCTATTTATTCTGTATCGAATGACCCGCCGGGATGCGCAGGATGATCAGGGTGGTTTGATTGTCGTGGCTACCGCATCGCCGTATTCGACGGTTTTTAGTGCGGCGGAAGAGTGGAGTGATGATGGAGCCTTACAAAGTAGCGAATCAGAAAAGAAATCAGATCAGTCCTGATCGTTTCTGTTCGACGTCCAGTTTGAATAAGGCCAGTTTGAATAAGGCCAGTTTGAATAAGGCTAGTCTGGATAAGGCTAGTCTGGATAGACGCTAGCAAGAATAGATGAAGGGAACTCGGGTTTGAGTTGATGTCAGTGAGGGGGAGGGTGTCCCTACCTTCCAATTTGTTTTGCCGATAGTTGAGTGTGATATGAAAAAGACAGAGTCGATGAGCTTTTCCGAGAAGGACAAATGGGAGTTCTGGATAGATCGAGGGGGAACATTTACGGACATCGTTGCACGACAACCCAATGGCGAAGTGAAAACCCATAAGTTGCTATCGGAAAATCCCGATCACTACCAGGATGCAGCCATACAGGGCATTCGGGAGATTCTTGGCGTTGAACAGGGGCAAGCGTTGCCCAGTGAAAAAATTACAGCGGTAAAAATGGGTACTACGGTTGCCACCAATGCGTTACTGGAACGACAAGGAGAAAATACTTTACTGGCGACCACAAAAGGATTTCGGGATCAGCTCAGAATTGGGTATCAAACCCGACCAGACTTATTTGCACTTCATGTCGAACTGCCTGAAATGCTCTATTGCGATGTGCTTGAGGTTGAAGAGCGTATTGATGCCCAGGGCAATATCATTCTGAAGTTAGATGAATCTTCAACCCGGGAAGGTTTACAACGATATTTTGATCAGGGACTCAGGAGCATTGCCATCGTATTTATGCATGGTTATCGTTATCAGGAACACGAAGCCAGGGTTGCCTCCTGGGCACGGGAAACGGGTTTCACCCAGGTTTCCGTTAGTCATGAAGTAAGTCCGTTGATGAAGATGGTTTCCCGAGGAGATACCACCGTTGTGGACGCTTATCTATCGCCCATACTTCGTCGTTACGTGGATCAGGTTGTGAATGAGTTAGACGGGCTTGCGGACCATGGCGGTAAGCTCATGTTTATGCGCTCTAGCGGTGGGTTAACGGATGCCAATTTTTTTCAGGGAAAAGACGCTATTCTATCTGGCCCAGCGGGAGGCGTTGTGGGTATGGCCAGGGTGTCTGAGTCCGCAGGATTCAATAACGTCATTGGGTTCGACATGGGTGGCACGTCCACTGATGTCAGTCACTATAACGGTGAGTTTGAGAAGGCATTTGAAACTCACGTGGCAGGGGTTCGACTTCGGGCGCCAATGATGCTGATCCATACAGTGGCGGCTGGCGGTGGATCCGTACTTCATTTTGATGGGGCGAGGTATCGGGTTGGACCTGATTCCGCGGGTGCGTATCCTGGACCTGCCTGTTATCGCAACGGTGGTCCATTGGCCATTACTGACTGTAATGTGATGTTAGGTAAATTACAGCCGGACCTGTTTCCCCAGGTATTTGGAGGCTCGGGCAGTGAGCCGCTGGATCAGGAGACGGTAAAAGAAAAGTTTTCCGAATTGGCGAGAAGAATTGAAGTCGATACTGGGAACGTCCGTTCTCCAGAGGCCGTGGCAGCAGGGTTTTTGTCTATTGCCGTGGAAAATATGGCGAATGCCATAAAGAAGATCTCGGTGCAGCGGGGCTATGATGTTTCTGAGTATGCGCTATCCTGTTTCGGGGGAGCGGGCGGCCAGCATGCTTGTCTTGTGGCGGATGCGTTGGCCATGAAAACCATTCTGATTCATCCCTATGCCGGAGTGTTGTCTGCCTATGGTATGGGCCTGGCAGATACCGTGGTGGATCGTCAGCTTGCTTTAGAGCAGATGTTTGATGATAATTCATTAGCGCAACTTGCTGATCGCCTCGATGAATTGCAACAGGAAGGTGTTGAGGAACTGCGACTTCAGGGTGAAGATTGTTCCAATCTTTCCCACAAGCGTCTGCTTCATATTCGATATCAGGGATCAGATACTGCTTTGGTCGTACCTCATGGAGATTTCGACTCGGTTAAATCTCAGTTCGAATCCATTCATCAAATGAGATTTGGGTTTGTTTCACCGGAAAAAGATCTGATTGTCGAGTCTATCGAGGTCGAAGTTATCTCCAGTGCAAAATCTTCTAAGGTCCAGCACAGGACAAATTCCCAAGGCATGTTGGAAAGTAAACCCGAAGCCCACAAAGATTGTTTTATGGATGGGAAATGGTTGTCTACACCTTTTTATCATCGAGAATCCATGGTAGTGGATAAACCGGTTAATGGGCCTGCAGTGGTGCTGGATTCCACTGGAACCATCGTGGTTGAACCGGGGTGGAGGGGAGTGTTAACAGAGGATAACAATCTGGTTCTTGAGCGTTATCTTGAACGGAAAAATGCCAAAGCCGTGGGCACTGAAGTGGACCCGGTGATGCTGGAAATTTTTAATAATCTGTTTATGTCCATTGCTGAACAGATGGGCTCAGTGCTTGAGAACACTGCGGCCTCGGTTAATATCAAGGAAAGGCTGGATTTCTCCTGCGCCATTTTTGATCCTTCCGGCGCGTTAGTTGCCAATGCTCCCCATATGCCAGTGCACCTCGGTTCCATGGGGGAAAGTATCAAAACCGTTATCCGGGAGCGGTCAGGAGATATCTCCCCGGGCGATGCCTATATCCTGAATGCACCCTATAACGGCGGAACGCATTTACCTGACGTCACCATCATAAAACCGGTATTTACTGGGGATGGGGAATTACTTTTTTATGTCGCATCAAGAGGTCATCATGCGGATATCGGTGGCAAGACGCCAGGGTCTGCTCCCGCAGACTCTTCCAGTATCGAGGAAGAAGGAGTGGTTATCGATAACTTCAAGCTGGTGGAAAACGACCATTTCAGGGAAACGGAAATACGCGAACTGCTGTCATCAGGACAGTGGCCTGCGAGAAACCCGGACATGAATGTCGCCGATTTCAAGGCGCAGTTGGCAGCTTGTGAAAAAGGGGCCAGAGAATTGGTAAAAATGACGGACCACTATGGCGTAGCCACGGTCCACGCCTATATGTCCCATGTGCAGGACAATGCAGAAGAATCGGTTCGGCGGGTTCTGGGAGTGTTGGATGATGGTGAATATACCTACCAGATGGACGACGGTTCCAACATTTCAGTGTCGATAAAAGTTGACAGGGAAAACCGCCGGGCGGTGGTGGATTTTACGGGCACTAGCGATCAACACGCGGGAAACTTCAACGCACCCACAGCGGTGGTTCGGGCTGCGGTCCTGTATGTTTTTCGGTGTATGGTTGACGACAACATCCCTTTGAATGAGGGATGTTTAAAACCCATGGATATTATTATTCCAGAGAATTCCATGATCAGTCCGCAATATCCTGCCGCGGTGATTGCCGGGAATGTAGAAACTTCACAGTATCTGGTGGACACGTTATTTGGTGCCATCAATGCGGTGGCTGCTTCCCAGGGCACGATGAATAACTTTATCTGGGGAAATGACGTGCACCAGTATTATGAAACCATTTGCGGTGGTACCGGCGCGACCCGGAACAACAACGGAACGGATGCGGTGCATAGTCATATGACAAACTCTCGACTAACGGATCCCGAAGTATTAGAGTGGCGATTTCCTGTGATCCTTAATTCATTTGAGATTCGCAAAGGCTCCGGCGGAAGTGGTATGCATCAGGGGGGCGAAGGAGTGGTGCGTAGGATGGAATTTCGTGAGGAGATGATTGCCAACATTATCTCGGGCCATCGCGTGATTCCACCATATGGCCTTAATGGCGGCGGGGATGGCGCTGTGGGGAATAATCGAGTGGAACATGCTGATGGTTCGGTTACCCAGATTAGTGGTACGGATCAGATTAGCCTTCGCATTGGGGATGTCTTTGTGATCGAGACTCCGGGAGGAGGAGGTTACGGCCGCTCCACTGAATAAGGATGTCGTGATGGGTAATAATGAATGTCCGGCGGAAAAGGGCTGTATTTCAGCGAAACCAGAAAATGAGAAATAAGTGACCAGGTAATGAACCTCACCAAAGACCGCTATGCCGTTGGGATTACCATGCTTGGTACATTTTGTTTCGTTGTTCAGGATTCAACGATCAAGTGGTTGACGGATGATGTGGCAATTCTTCAAATCGTTTTTTTGCGTAGCCTGTTCGCTTTGCTTTTTCTGGTTATGGGTGCTGTTGCGGTGCGGAATGCCCTGACTTTGAAGTCCGACCGGCCCTGGTTACTTTTCATTCGAACCCTGACCAATATCGCTTCCTGGTGTTGCTTTTTTACCGGATTGAAGTATTTGCCGCTGGCCACCGCGGCGACACTGTTTTTTTCTTTCCCCATTTACGTCACTGCATTATCCATTCCCTTTCTGGGTGAGAAAGTTGGGATACGACGTTGGTCTGCCATGTTGGTTGGATTCATGGGGGTATTATTGATGACCAGACCTGGTGCAGCTTTCCAATGGAGTGCCCTGCTAATGATTATGGCCGCATTTGGTTGGGCAACGGTGGTCATTCTCACCAGAATACTGGCCCAGCACTCTGATCATTCAAAAACTAGGGTTAATACTCCATCTTCCATGTTATTTCATACCCTGGTTGGGTTTTGCATTGTTACCGCTATTCCTCAGCCCTGGGTTTGGCAGCCGGTTAGTGCAGAGAGTTGGTGGTTGATCATTTTTGCTGCTTTGTTCGGCGTGGTTGCTCAACTTACTCTCGTTAAAGCATATTCCATGGCCAGTCCCTCGTTGATTGCGCCATTTGAATATTTGGGTCTGGTGTGGGCGGCAATATTCGGTTTCGTCATCTGGAACGATACCCCAGACAGCGTCATGATTGTTGGCGCTACGCTTATTATCGCCAGCAATATCTATATCGCCAGACGGGAAACCACAGTGCAAGACAGCGCCTAGCCCGGATCACATAAATTATTTATTAGAACAAAACTATCAATAGCGTGAACACATAATGCGCGCTTTCCATGGAGATTAGAAGTTAGAGATTGAAAATTGAACTGGGGTGGTTTTGTTATCGGTGGAGCGCTTTTTGTAATAAACTCTATTCTGTTTAGCTGGAGAGAAATATGACAGCATTGACTTTGCATCCTACGGTGTTAAGTGAACTGGACTCAATAATATCAATGGAGCGACAACCCGATGCGGTGGATTTTTTGATACTGAAAAGTCGAGAAGAACACCTACGTGAAATGCAATCCCCGGGAGGGACCTATCTTTCCATCTACTGGGAAGATGAGATGGTTGGGTATTTATCTCTAATCGAGGATCCAGATGGCATGAGCATAGAATGTCGCCGTATTGTGGTCGCCAGATCTGGTCAGGGAATCGGTGGTCTGACAATGCAGGCGATGGAAGTTTATTGTCGGGAAGCCCTGGGGCGCAGTCGAATTTGGCTGGATTTCTTTAGCCATAATACACGGGGGCAGCATGTCTATGAAAAACACGGCTACCAGGAGTTTGGCAAAGCCGAATACGAAGGAAAAGTATTGCGCCTGTATGAGAAATTTCTGACCTAGTTCCAGAGATCGGCGCTAGCCCCCAGGATCGATATCGATTGCTTTCGAAATTCAGGTATAAGAAATTCAGGGATAACACGAATCAGTGTTGACTCTTTCGAAGCCCGTTTTAATGGGCTCAGAATAGACATGTCTGGAATAGGCCTGGAATATACTTAATTGGGGCTAGTTGCCAGAGGTATGATTATGGTAGGCAACAACTAGCGGTTCCTGTTCAATACGGAGCTGATATTCGGCCAGGGCAGGGGAGAGCTGGTCAATGAAATCGGCTGGAATGTGATCAATATTGCCTGACCGAAAGCCTCTTAATGTTACCATCATTTTTAAATCTGCAACGGTCAATCGGTTGTCTGAAAAGTATTCACCTCCTCCTCTCGCCAATAATTCATCAAACCCTTTTACGAATGGAGTCAAGCGGGTGTTCATGAACTTTTCCCTGGCTGTCTTAAATTCTTCGCCTTCCAACCCAAAAGTTCGGACCAGATAGTGAGTAATGTCTTCAAGCGCATCGAGAACCTCGTCGCAGTATAGGGCCTGCATTGGATCCTCTGGGTAAAGGTTTGCGATTTTACCAATATGACGACTGATTGCATTGGATTGAGTAAAAACCGCTCCATCAATTTCCAGTATTGGGATGGCGTTGAATCTCAGGGATTCCCGATTAGCGCTAAATTCAGCAAAGCTCCATCTGATGTCTTCAAATTGAATATTGGCCCCGTGAAGGGCAATACGCAGAAATTCTCCGCGTCCGCCAGGGAAATCGAAATAAGTGAGTTTGTAGCTATTCATTTGGGTGTTCCTTATTTATTGTGCAGTTATCTGGGTATTCAGTTTCTGGGGAAATCACTCTAATCGCGAGATATGGGGTAGTATTAGGAAGGTCATAATAAGGCAATAATGCTGGGGTTTTCGCTTACACAAAGCAGGCTGTAGCCATGAAAAACCCCTGCTTGACTTATGTGAGGGCTTACATAATACTTTTCCTTCGAATTTCAGAGTGTAGTAATTGCGCCATTACCAATTTTTGATACCGATTTTTCAGGTGGTTTCGTGTCTGTTATCAGATAGCTATCGGGAACAATTATCACAAAACTAATACTCATGAATTCGGAAATAGGACTGATGGGGTCAGATACGGTCAGATACCGTTACTCTGATTCGCCACCGAAAGAGTATACATAAAAAAGTCATTCATAAAGAGTCATTCGCGCATTGTTACTGTTTTTTGCGCGGTCGGGGGCGATGACAATCTTCGATACCTTTAGCAATTTTTATTTCTACCAACGTTGAGGAACAATAATAGAATGAATCAAACAATAATTAAAACCGTTGTCGCTGCGACTTTAGCTGTGGCAACATCCGCGGGTGTCGCTGCCGAAAAGGTAAATATTGGCGCACCGAACTGGACCGGAGCTCAAGCCATTGCAAATCTGATTCAAGTCGTCGTGACCGATAAAATTGGCGGCGAAGCAAACCTGGTACCCGGTACTAACGCTACCATCTTTCAAGGTATGAATCAGGGTAAAGGTGACATTGATGTGCATCCAGATGTTTGGTTGCCTAACCAGGAAAACTTCACCAAGGAGTACGTCGATGGGAAAGGGTCGGTTGTGCTGAGCCAAAACCCCTACCAGGGTAAACAGAATTTTTGCGTATCGAGAGCATTTTCTGAGGCCAATAACGTCACTTCAATCTTTGATTTGGCACGACCAGAGGTTGCTGCACTGATGGATGGAGATGGTAATGGAAAAGGAGAAATCTGGATTGGTGCGCCAGGTTGGGCTTCTGCTAATGCCAATGAAGTAAAGGTTCGGGACTATGGTTTGATGGAGTTTATGGAACCCATTCGAGCAGAGCAAAGTGTTATGGTGGCAACTGTGGCAGACACCATTACCAAAAACCAGGGTTATGCTTTTTATTGCTACGCACCCCATGCGATCTGGTTCATGCATGATATCGTAGCATTGGAAGAACCTGCATTCGATCCTGCGAAATACATCATGATTCAGCCTGCTGATGATGCTGATTGGTTCGATAAATCCAAGGTAATGACCGAAGATAAGATCAAGCAGATTCAAATTGCCTATTCAAAATCGCTGAGCGAACGTTCACCTGCGATTGCTGATTTACTTGCGAATATCGCTTTGACTACTGAAGACGTCAGTGGTTGGGCTTTCGAGATTGCGGGTAATGGTCGGGATCCAGCTGATGTACTTAAAGAGTGGGTCGCTGCAAATGGGGAACGTGTTGATAGCTGGTTAGGTTTGTAATCTAGCTTCTACCTTCACAGGGCATTTACCGTCATTCCTGGAATTGGGTGATGGTGAATGCCTTTTTTCTTGGGGCCAATTCATCTCCATTGATGCAAGTTGATTCAGGGCAGGTAGGATCGGTTTGGCATTGGTCCGACTGCTATGCATTAATAGTAAATGGGTAATTTCGAGTGAGATATTGGTTGAAAAATTATCTGATTCTTAATGAAGAGGTCTAGCGTAACGTGAGTGTTGATATGCAGGAAAACGCCATTGAGATACATGATGTGTGGAAAATCTTCGGAGATCGCTGGGAGGAAGCCCTGAACCATGTGAGAAGTAGTGGTGCATCAAAGAATGAAATTCTGGAAAAGTATAATTGTGTGGTCGGTGTCTCTGACGTCAGTTTCAACATTAGACGTGGAGAAATTTTCTGTGTGATGGGGTTGTCTGGTAGCGGTAAGTCGACCCTTGTGCGTCATATTAATCGACTACTTGAACCGTCTGCGGGCCGGATCATGGTGAACGGACAGGATGTGATGGCTATCGATCAGGAGCCATTACGAAAGTTCCGCAATGAACACATTGCCATGGTATTTCAGAATTTCGCGCTGATGCCCCATCGGTCCGTTATCGACAATGTCGCAATGCCTCTGGAGATCAGGGGAGTGAGTAAAAACCAACGCATTGATATAGCGGAAAAAACCCTTGAAATGGTTGAATTAAATGGTTGGGGCAATAAATTTGCTCATGAACTTTCCGGTGGTATGCAGCAAAGGGTTGGTTTGGCTAGAGCGCTTGCCGCGGATCCTGAAGTATTGTTAATGGATGAACCGTTTAGTGCGCTGGACCCTCTAATTAGAAGGCAGTTGCAAAATGAGTTTATGCAGTTAGCCAAGGGAATGAACAAGACGACGGTGTTCATTACCCATGATTTGGATGAGGCAGTAAGAATCGGTCATCGTATTGCGATTATGAAGGACGGGAAGGTTGTTCAGGTCGGAACGCCTGAACAAATTGTTATGAACCCGGCAGACGACTATGTGGCGGACTTTGTTGCGGGGATATCAAGGCTAAAAGTGGTTCGAGCCCATGCGGTGATGGTCCCGTTTGATGAATTTACATCGACCCAGGGAGCGATCAGTGATGATGCGCCGTCGTTCAATGAAGATGCGAATCTTAGCATGTTGATACAGGAGGCTATTAGTTCAGAATCTCCTCTAGTCATTCGAGATAGCGATGAAAAGAAAGTTGGTGTAATCACCCGGGCGAATTTGCTCCAAACCGTCATCGAAGGTACAGAGACATCATGAGCATAGATTTAGCGAATAAGCGACCGGTTTTATCCCAGGATCAAGGTCACGGCCAAGGTCAAGATGAGGGAGTCGAAACCCGTCCGGAATTGATCAAGGAATTTGTTGCGACTAATCCGAACTACTACGAACAGCAATTTAATCGCATTGGCAGTCAGTCCAGTTTTACCTGGACATTCAATTTTATCGCTGCTCTTCTTGGTCCTATCTGGTATGGGATGAGGGGATTATGGAACTGGGGTCTACCATTCGCGGTGTTGGAAACCTATGCCTATATTCAGATTACCCGGGGGTTTTGGGGAGACCTCGCCATTGAGGCGAGGGAAAGAATTGAGAAGATTGAGGGAACGCTTAATTTTCGGAAGCAACAACTTCAGGCTGCGATTGATAATAATGCCGATAACGTGGATGTGTTTAGGAGGACCATCGAATCCCTTGAGAATGGAATCGGAGAAATACGCCAAGAGGTTATCCAGTTGGAAGAATCCGGAATTTGGGTGGCTATCTCCGGGTTAGTTACACTGGCAGTTGTAAAAGGAGTTCAGGGTGTGCTCGGGAATTTCGTGCTTGAGCGTCGTTTTTCCGAGTGGCTTTCTGATCGTAGCATTAAATCCGGTCTGGAACTGTCCCGTATCCTGTTGAGCTCGGTGTTTGTGATTATCGTCTTTTTGTCCTGCATTATTCATTTTAGTTTTCCAAACGTTTTGAACGTGCTTTCCGCTTTTCCCACGGACCCAGAAATACGCACTACGTCCATCTCCCTTGTTAAAGAATTTTTCGGTTACATCATCCTTAAGGGCGAGCTTTTTTTTGATGTTATCACCATTGGAATTCGAATTATCCTGGATAGCCTTGAACTGGTTTTTGTGCAGACTCCGTGGCTGGTCATTGCCAGCTTTATTGTTTTATTAACAGGTTTGTCCGCAGGTCCGAGATCTGCTATCTGGTCCGGCGCATTTCTTGCGTATATGGGGTTATTGGGATTTTGGGTCAAGGCCATGACTACCCTTGCACTATTGGGCACCGCAGCATTATTGAGCATTGCCATTGGTATTCCTCTTGGTATGTTTTGTGCGAGGAGACCGCGGTTATATGCCGTAATCAGACCGATTATGGATTTCATGCAAACCATGCCCGCATTTGTCTTCATGATTCCGGTTATTGCATTTTTCGGTACGGGAAAACCAGCGGCCATTGTTACTACAATGATTTTCGGTGGGACGCCGATAGTTAGATTGACCGTACTAGGCCTACGTGGGGTACCAGAATCGGTGAGAGAAGCGGCAATTGCCTACGGTGCGTCGAAATTCTATCTACTCACAAAGGTTGATTTGCCATTGGCTTCACCTTCTATTCTGGCAGGTGTAAACCAAACGATTATGTTAAGTCTTGCCATGGTAGTAGTTGCATCTCTGATTGGTGCAAAAGGATTGGGAGAAGATGTACTGGAGGCATTGCAATACGCGTCCGTAGGGCAGGGCATTCTAGCCGGTTTCGCCATTCTTTTTTGTGCGATGATCCTTGACCGGATCGTTCAGGGGAAGAGAAAAGGGCAGTAATCGATAGTAATTCTATTGATTTCCGGCATTTCAGCCTAAGCTATTTCCGATGTTGGTGTTTAGCAAAGAGTTGTTTTTAATCTGGACATGGTCTTATGATTTGATTTCGGGTTTGGTCTCAGGTTTTGGCTTAGATTTGGACCTGGGTTTGGCCTATCATTCCCTGGCAGCTGACTCTCCAGGTAAAATGCAAGGGTTTCCATCCATATGATCTATATGGATGTTATTTCCCTTAACGTAAGTATGTTTGTTAATGCATCCTCAAAATATCAAATCTGTTGCGGGTCCCATACCTCTCGCTTTGAGCCGTCATCTTATGGTGGAATATTACGACTGCAGTCCGACGGTGCTGAATGATGCGATAGTTCTTAAGAATAGTTTTCTTGCAGCAGCAGAACACAGTAGTGCAACAGTAATCGATTCATCTTTCCGGCATTTCGATCCTCAGGGGGTCAGTGGGTTTGTTGTCATTTCGGAATCGCATTTTTCAATTCATACCTGGCCTGAATACCGTTACGCGGCGGTAGATATTTTTACCTGTGGAGAGACGGTGGATTGTCAAAAGGCCATTGATTTTCTCAATGATGCGCTCTGTTCAAGTGGACCAATTATTTCCGGAGACGCCAGGCGAGGAATAGTCACAGATAACGCGCTACAACGGGCCATTAAAACGGGGCAAGGTTATCAGGGCGACGCGGAAATCTCCTGGGGACTGGTGTTCGATGAGACGAAAGCCAGAGCGTTGCATATGCTTATTGACTTGAAAGCCTGTGATGTTGAGACGATAAGGAATATGCATGAGCTGAAAGTGTTTTTTAACAATTTATGTGCCTTTATGGAAATGAGCCAATCGAGTGAATTAGACATTTCGAAGATGGATGTCGACAATGAACCCGGCCTTGATATCCTGCAACGTATGGGGGCATCCAGTATCGCTGCGCAAATAATCTATTCTACGAATTCAATTTACTTCAATATTTCAGTTTGTCGATACATCGATCCGAGATCGATCGCGGAATTCACTATGGCGTTTTTCAATTCGGATCAATATCAACTCCAGGTTGCGTTGCGATACTAGCTGCCTTATTTCTAATGCTCGGTTATGATTACCATCTGGCATTTACCGAATCATCCAGGGTCAGTTGCACTGTTGAAATAGCCAAATATGTCTAATCCAAAATACCATCGCTGGTACATCGAGGAAGCGTATCCCGGAGTACATTATCAAAAAGCGATTTCCCACGTTTACTTTGATAGGCAAACTCGATTTCAGAAAGTAGAGATTGTCGAGATGCCAGAATATGGTAAGGCTCTAATTATTGATGGATATTTGCAATCGGCATCTGTATCATGAACCTCTGATTCATCCTGCCTGCGTTTACCACGGTGCTCCCAGGAGTGCCTTGATTCTTGGAGGAGGAGAAGGGGCCACTGCCCGGGAGCTGCTTAAATGGAACTCCATGGAAAGGGTTGTGATGGTGGATATCGATGGTGAGTTGGTGGGAGCCTGTAAGGAGTTTCTGCCAGAAATGCATGCTGGAGCTTTCGATGATGTCAGGAGTGAATTAATTATTGGTGATGCCATCGATTATCTTGACCATTGTAAGGACAGATTCGATATCGTGGTCTGCGATCTATCTGATCCCGTGGAAAACAGTCCGGCGGCAAATTTCTACACCAAAGAATACATACTAAAATGCAAAAGTGTATTGGAGGAAAACGGGTATTTGATTGTTCAGGCTTGCGCTGTTGATCCCCTTGACATTGCTCCGCATGCCAGAATGGTGAATACCGTTAGCAGCGTCTTTAATGAAGTGGCTTCTTATGGTTCCTTTGTACCCGTTTTTGACGATGTCTGGGGTTTTATTATCGCAGGAGATCAAAAAATAGACAGGCGTCCAGTGCCAGAGGATATCGATGGTATTTTGGCGATCGGTATCACGGGAAACTTGAGAATGTTTGATGGAACGACGCTACTTGGTATGATGCAACTTCCTAAACACGTCCGTTTAGCGATTCACGAAAACACGGAAATTTATACTTTGGATGACAAACCTGAGGTGTGGAACTACTAGTGTTGGCTGACTATGCAATCCAAAACAATGAGCGAAAATGATCTTAACCAGCATTTTCATTGTTAGTGGTGTTTCTTACCTCGGCTCGAAGCTGTATTCGAGTCTAAATGGTAAAGATGGATTGCCGTCATTAGTACCCGCATCGTCAAACAGGTCAATTGCTAATAATGTTAAGGATCGTCATGTTGATAACATGTCGCCCCAACAATTTGACGAGCAACCTGTCCGGCAGGCGAAAAACACTTTAGCGGAAACATATGAGCCCCAGGTTCTGCAAAGCGATGGAGCCGATTTTGAGGACAGTGATATAGGAACCATTGAACAGTGGATTGGTCCGGAAATGGTTATTTCGACGGTGTCAGTGGGGTTCGCGCTGGCAGGGACGCTGTTTTTTCCACCTTTAATGATTGGGAGCGTAGCCTGCCTGGGCTGTCTATCCATCGATATTTTTAAGAAAGCATACCGATCCATGTCGAAAAAACGTCGGGTTGATTCATTATCCGTTGAAGTTATATTTCTACTTGGATTACTGGTTTCCGGCAACTTTCTGGTTGCATCCGCTTCGTTCTGGGCCACCTATTTATCTTTGATGATTATTTCCAGGGCCAAGAGCTACAGCATGAAAAAGTTGACTCATGTCTTTAACCAACAGCCAGGTAGCGCTTGGGTGCTTAGGGAAGGCATAGAGGTCTCAACACCCATCGACGAATTGCAGGCTGGTGATATTGTGGTAGCGCAAGCAGGAGAGGTTATGCCAGTGGACGGTAAAATTATCCATGGGATGGCAGAAATTGATGAGCGAATGTTGACCGGGGAATCTCAACCGGCAGAAAAAAGTGAAGGCGCTCCGGTTTTTTCTACTACCATCATTCTATCTGGTTCCATTCATGTTCGTGTCGAAAAAGCTGGAAGTGAAACATTAGCAGCGGAGATTGGACAGATATTGAGTGAGACATCCAACTTTGCGGCATCGGTAGAATTACGTTGCGTTGAGGCCGCAGACAAATGGGCATTGCCTCATTTGGTGGTCAGTGGATTAGCATATCCTTTTTTTGGCTTGCAGGGAGCGCTTTCCATTCTGTGGGCTCCATATGATGATTCCATGTTCATGGGTGGTCCATTGGGAGTTCTCAGTTATCTTTCGATAGCGTCGAATAAGGGCTTGTTAGTGAAAGATGGTCGTGCCCTTGAGGCACTTAATGATGTGGACATGTTCGTTTTTGATAAAACGGGAACCTTAACCCTTGATCAGCCCCATGTTGGAGATATTCATGTCTATGAGGGTTTTAGTGCTGATGAAATTTTGAGCCTTGCTGGAGCTGCGGAACACAAACAAACCCATCCAGTGGCCCTCGCTATTTTGAAGGCGGCTCGAGATCGTGACCTGCTGATTCCGTCCACTCAGGAAGCGGAATACGAGATTGGATACGGTATAAAAGTAAGGGTTGGGGATGGCGACAATGAATCGGTTATCAAGGTTGGCAGCGCCAATTTTATGCACCGGGAGTCCATTGTGTTTCCCCATGATATGAAAGAAATAGAAACAGGAGCTCACCGTAGCGGCTTTACGTTAGTCTTTGTCGCCAGGGAAGATCAACTTATTGGTGCCATTGAATTACGCGTCACAGTACGCGATGAAGCGAAAAATGTGATTGACCAGTTGAAAAAACGCGAATACGAAATAGCCATTATTTCAGGGGATCACGAAGAGCCGACCAAAGCGCTAGCCGAGCAGATTGGAATTGATCTTTATTTTGCCGGTGTATTGCCGCAACAAAAGGCGGAACTCATTGAAAATTTGCAGCGAAACGGTAAGTCTGTGTGTTTTGTGGGTGATGGCATAAATGATGCCATTGCGCTTAAGAAGGCCAATGTTTCAGTTTCTCTCAATGGTGCCTCGGCGATTGCAGTGGATACGGCGGAGGTGATTCTCATGGAAAAAAACCTTGGGAATCTTATTGACCTCATTGATCTTGCCAAAGACCTCAAGGCGAATGTAAAGCGAACCATGTTATCAGGAGTCATTCCTACTGGAATTATTATTGGTGGTGTTTTTTTCTTCCACTTGAGTATGGCAAAAGCTGCAGCACTATACGTTGCAGGAGTCACCGCCAGTACCGTTAACTCCGTGAGCCCGCTGTTGAATCACAAGATAACTGAACAACAGCGAAACAAGAAAGATTTAAAGGACCACGATGCTGTTTAAGATAGAGTTTAAGATGGAGTTGATATTGATGACTCTTCTGGGCCAAGGCAGCATTCGCCGTTCCAACAATGGAAATCAACTTTTTATATCCAACCCGGATAGCGGCAAGGATCGCTAAATTTAGTCTGTTTTCAAAAATCTAAGGGTATGGATTTGTTTATCACACAAGCCAATTTAATATAAACAAAGAATAGTTGTATCTATATCTGATAAACAAAATCTCCTAAATTTACGAGCGATGGAAAAAATGGTCCACTGGTCTTAAGGATTTTTATACAATTCTATATCCTTAAGTTATTTCGTCGAGACGATCGGTCTAGTGCCGTTGAAAACAAATATCGATAAGCCTGTTATCTTTTTTCTTTGGTCGTTCCCAGGGAATTATTATAGAGAACCGTCCAACAGTTGTATGGGAAAATCATCCAGGCGGGGAACGACCTGTCGGATCACATTTTATCTTGTTACATAATATGGTCGATCACGAGATAGAAAATTTCCTGGTGTAAACACAGCGCATGTTGGCGACGCCCGGTTGTCTTGTGCATAGATGTCGAAACTGAATTTGAATGGTTTTCCATCTCGATCCACCTGCGGTTTCAAGCGAAGAAGCGCCAAACGTCGGAACTGAGGATCAGCTTTAGCCACCTCCACCAGGTCTGCGCCATCTACTGTAAAGCCCGCCGCAGTCTGGGTGTCTAGCACAACCTGTTCTCCGGGCAGGAACAGATCTTGTAAATCCCAAACGATGAGGTTGTGATCCCAGCTCCCACTAGCAAGCACTAACCCGGTTGGCGAGGCCGCTAATGTATCGATCTGACCAGCATGACCAGATAGTTTAGCCAAAAGAGTACCGTCAGATATCCGTCTGATCAGGATATTATTGGAACTCACAGCAGCAAACCATCGTTTCTTCGGATCGATAACCAAGGGCGAACCAGAGCAACCGTCTCCTGGATCAACCCCACAGGGTATGTCCGGCATTGGTACGATTGCATCATTGTCCAGTCGCCAGCGGGCAATGCGATTATTGAGGGAAGCCAGGATGATTGACCCATCGGCCACGGCGGTAAGCGACTGAACCGTCTCACCACGTCCGACTGACACCTTCACGGGGGATGTGCCTTCCTTGCCGTTCCAGTAATGGAAATGATCGATCAAACCAAGATAGGCAACCCAGGCTTTGCCCTCAAGAACAGGAACTAAGCGCTCGGGTATATTGTCATCAAAATGTGCGGAACGCTGTTCTGGTACTGGCATTGCTGAAAGATCACGGAGAACATACTGGCCTCCAGAATTCAGATTGTAGGGGGCAAGTGCAAGCCGAGTGCCATCAGCGCTCCAGCCAGCACCGTAGAGAATATCTCCTGGATCAGTTGAGACATCGATTGCCTCTTCCTGACAAGCGCCAAGAAACCACATACGGAACTCGGCGCTATTCGTAGTCCGGCCAAGCATCGGAAACCCTTGGTTCGGACGAAAGCCGGTCCAATGAATCTGACCATCGGCATAATGCCCGTGGGAGAAGCCGAGCAATCGCCGTCGGACTACATCGAAGACCATCACTTGTCCCTTATCAGTTCCGGCAGCGAGGAGCGTGCCCGTATCGTCGAAAGAAACATGGGTTACACGCGCATCTTTCAAGGTCAACCCGCGCTCCACCACGGTCCGCCAACGTCGGTGTGCAGACGAGATATCCCAGACCTTGACCACATCAGCGCTACCATCAGCGGCTGCTGCTGCAGTGGCCAGAAGACTCTCACCCGCGCAACAAGCCATAACGATATCCTGATCTGACTCTAGATAACCATCTATAATTCGTTCCAATTTCCATTCCTTCTGGCGCTCGAAGATCCCAAGAGCGCCATTCGAGCGCAGCGCGAACAGCCTCCGGCCATCAGGGCTAAAAGCGAGCTGTTTGACCCTGTCGAAGATTGTGCCTTCTGTCGGGCGTGGGAACTTCAGCTGTCTGCCAAGTGCGCCGTCTCCAGTAAGGAACCACAAGGTTGCTTGGTCCAAAGCGGCAACCAGTCGATCCTGCTCGTCGCTCTCTTCCAGCTCCCGAACAGGCGTGGGATTGAAGACAATATCGTGAGCACTGAGATTGCCGGACAGGGTTTCTCCGAGTGGGAAGCTATCCAGGATTCGTCGCTTACGGTTTTCCATTCCTGCGTCAAAGTCAATAATCTCGACACCACCGTTACTGAAGATAAACGCAAGCTTCCGTTTATTAGGGTGGGCCGCCATTTCCGAAACGTCATACCTATTAGAATTGATCTTAATTGGTTCGGATTTTTTACCGTCAACGTCGAGCAGGAAGAGTACCCGGTCGTTGTCTTCGTCGTCCGTGAGAAAGGCCAGGCTGCCGTCGCTGAGGTAGGCTATATCATTGAGCTCTATATCGGTATTATCACCTTTTGAATGCGGCGGTTCGATTTGTGAATGAACACTTTTACCGGTCAGTTCGACCTGCCAGATGGACCCATCCGTCACCGAAACAGCCAGTCGATCACCGTCCGGGGAGAAAACCAGCTCATAGATATCGGTTCCGCCAACCTTTAAAGCCCGGGTTGCCTTTTCAGCAGACATATCGGCGGTTAATCGCAAGAGATGCACATAGCCTTTAGTATCACCGATAGCTAGTTTGCCAGACTGGGATAAAGCCAACGTCGTAACATCAAGATCAGGTTTGGAAAAGGTTTCAATGAGTGTCGCAGGAGGCCAACTGGTAACAAACTTTCTGTTTTCTAAGGAATCAGCGGTCACAACAGCTTGACTGGCCAGAGCGGAAGCGCGGTTTCCACGCCCTTCCCGGTGGTTGGCATCGGCCAGACTGAGGTAGGAGGATGCAAGCCGCTGTTCGGCAAGAGATTGCGCAAGCATTGCTTTAATTCCAAAGATAGCTGCTCCAATGGCCAGCACTAGCAGCAGAGAGGCAATTGCTCCGAAAAGCCGGGCGCGGATCGTATCGCGGCGTGCAGCAGTGAAACTGCTCAGAAGGCTTTTAATAGTCTCAAGCGCCGGCGATTCCATTGCATCAACACTCTCGTCCACTATGTGCCGCCAATCATCGAATTCAGGGTGTTGGATTAGGCTGCCAATCGCCGCAGACCTCCGGTCCGTTTTTCCAATGGAGCTGTTTATGTCGATGACCAGAGGTCTCCGGCCGGTATTCCTGCCAACTTGTGCGTCTAGGTAGTGCTCCGCCTCCAGCCGCACCCAGGGTGACCTTGAAAGAGCGAATGGGCGGCCAAGAATGATCAGATAAGTGCTGTGCCGTACCCGTCGCCGAGTCATTGTGCGCAGACTATCACCGGCGCGGAAGCCATCTTGCGTATCGAGGAAAACACTATAGCCCCGCTTGACCAATTGATCACGGAGACTATTCGCATAGGCCCGTCCGTCCGCATGAGCATAGGAGATAAAAAAATCGAAGCCCCAAACCTTGTCAGTCAAGAAGGACAACAGGCTGGAATCAGAGTACCAGCTGAAAATGGTCTTGTTGACTAGTGTGGAGAGCATTGGCCCCAATTTTACGGTATTCAGGGATTAGTATTGCGAAATGAACGCGAAAACACAAATCTATCCCATGCACCCTGGTCTAACCATGGGTAGGAAACATAAGGTTCGTATCAGAAATGAGAAACACCCCGAAGCATCAATTATAGATGCTCGAACAGGCCTGATAGGACTCGAAGTAGGTTGCGCAATGGGTACAGAATCCGTATTGGCAATACTTCTGTGGGTATGACCATCTCCAATATAATCTGCTGGTGTATCCGACCAGTCTGGTAAAGTGGCGTAAGCAGATGAGTGATAAGCTGGAAGTCTTATTGTTGGAGACAGTGAACGTCGCCATGGAAACACGGGTTTAGTAGAGAACAGGAAGGACGATTATAAAGAGGAATGAATTGGTCGGTTTTTGTACCCATGCCCGGTCACCGTATCTCTACCGTACTTCCTCATTTTCGGAGTTTGAATGAAATTTGAAAACTTTATTCCATTCTTTGGCAGTTTGACCTACGAGAACCAGGAATTCACTCGTATTGAATTCCAATATCAAATGCGCTCTAATGAAAAGGACTTAAAACCAATCTGTGCATAACGAATATGCCTCTTTACGCTTTTGACGGTACCTGGAACGACTCCCGCTCCCCGGAGAGAGATAAGTTAGTCGACACAAACGTATTTAGGTTCATGACGAGATACAGCGGGAGGTCCTTCTACTTAGACGGTGTCGGTGCCCGAAAAGGGTGTATAGGAAAAGTATTGGGTGGATTAACTGGTGCGGGCAGCCAGGTAAGGGTCGAAGAGAACTTCAATAACCTGATCGAGAGTTTTGCCAATGGTGAAACTGGGATCGATATCGTCGGCTATAGCCGTGGTGCAACCATAGCCCGCATGTTTGTACACAAGATCGCCAGTGAATTCTACAAAATCAAAGACAGAGACAATAATCGTCTCATAGGGCCTCCGACTATCCGATTTCTAGGACTCTTTGATACGGTGGCATCGTTGGGCGTACCATGGAATGAGGATGAGGGAAATTTCGTTCCAACAATTCCCGAGTTCGTCGAGAGAACTTACCACGCGATGGCGTTGGATGAAATTCGCGAAACATTCGGGATTGAACGATGCGTTGGGTTACGCCAGAATATCAGTGAAGTCTGGTTTCGTGGCGGTCATGCGGATATTGGCGGAAATGCAACTTACCACACTATTATGGGTGAACGGGTTGCAAACCGCGAACGATCCAATATTGCCCTCGGTTGGATGATCTGCAAGGCAGTCTGCTGCGGACTACCAATTTCGGATGGTGACTCCCCACCTAAAAATATCGATGCTCTGGTCACTAGCGCTCTGGATAAAGTACCCATCGGCAATGCTGGTACTAAGTCACGACGAATTCACATTGGTGATCTCATTCATTACAGCATAGACTGCGAACTGGGCACTGCTGGCATAAACGGAAACATACTTCGTCGCATTGATGTGCCAACTCGTATTGAGGATGAAACACTTGAATCCAGCGCAGAGATTCTACATTGGCGTCCCGACATTCAAGGCGATATCTATGCTACCGAACCCGATTCGCCAAAACTCATAGAATTGAGCTCCCGTCGCTACCCTTTTGACATCAGCCCCGCCAGAACCTGGCGAGCCTGGTTGGCGAAGTGGGGGCTAGATGCTGAAGATTTCACCGCACGGCTGAATGAGTTCTGGGCTCCAACAGCTGCTGATAAAGCGCTTGCCTGGGATATTTACATCGAGCTGCAAACTCGCATCACCACACAAAAACTCCCGGAAAGCGAGGGCGATGAACAAACCGCGCTGGAGAGCGTAGCATCTTTATTCTCTATGTTGCGAAACCGAATTCGTGTGCGTGGAATTGATTCAGCCAATGTAGCAACATTACTGACTGTATACCTAAATAAAAAAATACGGCCATTTACAACTAAATGGCACATACCCTCGAAAGAGGGAACCCTGGATGCCAGTCATGACCAGAGCAGGAGCGCAGAGTTTCGCGCAGAATTGCGCAAATTGCAGCCCAAGCTTAACCATTTGGCACAAATTCTCTCTGAATTGGCGGATGCAAGCTTAATAGGCATAGGCCCGAGGGCCTACTTAGAGCAAACTCTATAATGCGTCGTGACACACCCGTTCAGGTAATCATAATTCGTAATCGTAGCGATACGCTGAGTAAGGAGTATGTAGCTTTACTGAAGCAGGTTTTTACAGGGACACTACAGGAGCAGGCCACGGAGAATCTCTATTTCTCCGAACCATTAGGAGTAGATATTCCGTTACTAGACCCGGATATTATTGACTCTGCCGTGTATCGCCGCGCACTGACAGGTGGTGCAAAAATCAGCGTTGTGGTTGAAATCCGCTCGCGTAATCATGTGCGTTGGCCTAAAGAAGTAAATTCCCTGTTGAGAAACCCAGATGTTGTTTCGGTGCCTATTAATATACCCCAACAAGTCGCGAAGGGCACTATTCAGATGAATGCGACGGAATTGGGCGGCGTTGAGCCATCTTTCGTGCCGATAGCCGCCGCACTCGCCACACTGGAAAAATGCCGTTTGGAATTAATCAACAAAGTCTACGGACCACGCTATGGCAACCAACCATCAAAGCTATTTATAAGCCACGCCAAGGCCGACGGCGTGGCTATGGCACATGCCATAGTCAGCTTGCTGAATCGACTGCAAACCATGCCCGGGTTTAAAGAGCTGTTCGAATATTTCTACGATGCAGAGAGTATTCAGCCAGGAGAAGAATGGCGAGAGGTACTGAGCCAGAATGCTAAGTCCTGTCTCTTTATGGCATTACTCACAGAAGAATACGAATCCCGCCATTGGTGTCGACAGGAATTTCTATGGGCAGAAAAGAAGCACATGCCAATGCTTGTTGTTGATCTGTTAAGTGAGATGTATCACCCAGCTAGTCCATTTCCTGTGGATAGTGTAGAGTCGGTAAAAATTTCTGACGGTAATCTCATCCGCGTATTATTCCACGCGCTCAGATGTCATATAAATTATCTGCTCCTCCAGTATCGTATAAATCCGAAAGCTGGTGAGATTGTCATACCACGATATCCGAACGCTGTAAGTATTGCAGGAGCACTAGAAATGATCTCCGAATCCGTGGTCAAAGATAGTAAGAAAATAATTTACGCCGGTGCTACATTACCTAACGAATCAATTGCGGCATTCAACTCGCATCTGGAAACAGAAAATGTAGAGTTAATGAGTGAAGTTGAATGGGAAATGACCCATGCGTAACCCCGTACATCCACAAACCTGGGCAAGTTTAAGTGTATCTGAATGCGAAAGTGCGGAAGCGCTTGGGCTTGATACAGTTGCCTTCAATAATTTGATTTACCGGTTTTCCGAATTCCTCTTGAATCGCGGATTTCGAATGATATTTGGCCACGATTGGCGCGCCGATGGCGTCATGGAAATTGTGGCAAAGCTTGCAGAAACGAGAACATCAAATTTTCAGGAAAAACTAGAGGATGGGTTACCTCGTATGTTGAATATTGTCCCACAAGCGGCAGAGGGACTGAGCGAGTGCAGTGTACGTGCAATGGAAGGGGGTCGTGGTTTGCTGGAAGTAGTAAGTCTATATAGTCTATGGTCGGATAACTCCAATAAAGTCTCACCTCGATTTAGAAACCTCCTAGGCAGAGGTGAACTGGAAGAAACTACCAGCCCTACTATGCTCACTGACCCCGTCAGCAGGAACTGGGCCCTAAGACTAGCGCTAACTGAGATAGGACAACCGGGTATTCGGGTTTGTTTAGGAGGAAAAACGCAAGGATATTCAGGAGCCTATGCAGGTATTGCAGAGGAAGCTTTCTTCGCCTGTAAAGCAAATCTTCCGCTTTATCTTGTGGCTGGGTTCGGCGGCACAACTGCCGAGGTTGCTGCATGTTTCAGTAACCACCCAGAGCAATTGTTTAGAAGCAGAAATAGTCCAGCATCACTAAAGTTCGATGCTGGTAGGAAAAAACCAGAAAATACTACGCTAGCGAAGAAACTCAAAATGCCGTTGGATGACTTGATACCCTGGTTTAAAAACTACTCAATAAAAATGCTTAGTAAGAATAATGGGCTATCGCCAAAGGATAATGAAAAGCTCTTTAAAACAACTGATGTCGAGGTGGTACTTCACTTACTAGAAAAAGGGTTTGGTTCATTGGAGGACTCAGGCAAACTAAGGACTATAGTAACGGTTAGATAATCCTCTATCCCCGTAACCATTTATGATCCAGTTAAAAATCAAAACTTCTTTAGATGACAGTTTTCCTAAATCCTGTGCATTTGTTGTCAAAGTTGGAGGCTCCTTCGCGGAAAATACATGACCCAGCCTATGGAGGATGTGGTAATTTAATGGACCTCGTCAATAGCCAGGTCCTGGAATTGCGTAGTCCTACAATCGCTTAGTCCTGGCAACCATTTTTTTGCCAATCAGTATCGGGTTATGGCGGAGAATCATTTTATACGCAGCAAGAAATCCTCAACCATATCTCCATAACTGCGTTCAACACCGATTTCAAAACCTTCTCCTTTGCGAATTAGCAATCCTTTCATACCAAAGATTTCGGTATAACTGGCTCCATTGAAAGGAAACACTGAGGGATGGTGATCGATAGCGCTGGCTATGCTGATAATTTCTCTAGCATCCGGGCCTTTAATCGAGAAGAACTGTAGGGTGTCGCTGACTTGCACCAAACTAATTTCTGTAGGCGTTTCAGCGAGTCTGAGTCGTGAAAGCAGTTCCTGCTCCTTGAGAACATCCGCCCGTAGTAACCACCGACTCGAACCGACCCAATAGATGCTGATATCCTTAGCATTGGTGGCAGTATTTGGCCTCTCTGGAAACGGAGGTAGATCGTTACCAATCCAATGAGTGATTATCGCTGGATCTCCTTGTAAGTCAATTAGGGTACTGACTTCGAGGCGTTTAATGTTGACGTCGTATCCCATATCAACTTCGTAATAACTGACCCTTTGGATCATGGAAACAGGGTGAAGTCACTGTTGCCGTCACAACATGATCTTTACGGCGAATGAACACAGTTTCTCCCATGCGATTACGACCGTCCAGTAATAACGCCAGAGCAATGACTCGATTCTGGACGACACTCCAAACACAGGCAGTGACTAGCCCTTCCGACTTTCCTTTATTACCATTAGGTGTTATCGGCGCATTTTCATCAATCAAGTGATCCGGGTCATCAGGCAAAAGCCCGACTAGCTGACGTCGTTGGGGGCGGTTCTTTTGACGAATCTCCACTGACTTTTTCCCAATGTAGTCCGGCTTGGATTTTGACATAATCCAGGCCATTCCAAGATCATAAGGATCAGTGGTTCCATCGGCCTCATGACCGAGGGACAAAAAGCCTTTTTCTACCCTGAGTACGTGGTTAGCTTCTGAGCCGATAGGGGTTAGATCGAAATCTCGCCCTGACTCGATAATTTTTGCCCAAAGACAAAGCGCATCACGAGAGCGCACATTAATTTCAAAGCTTAACTCACCGGTAAAACTAACCCGGCAGATCCTGGCAGCCAGGCCGGCAACAGTCCCATCCCTAAATGCCATAAATGGAAATGCCTCGTTGGATAAGTCTATATCTGTACCCAGTGCCTGCAATAACTTCCTTGCCTTCGGCCCACATATTGTTGCATTCGCCCATTGGGTTGTCACTGTTGTCAAATACACCTGCCATTGTGGGCGATGGGTCTGGAGAAAAAACTCCATGTGCTGATTTACCCGATCGGAATTGCCCGTGGAGGTGGACATAAAATAATGGTTATCGGCAAGCTTGAAAGTGACACCGTCATCGAGAATCAGTCCATCTTCTGTTAACATCATTCCATAACGCCCCATTTCCACTTCCAGATTTGCGAAGTTATTGGTATAGAGCATTTCGATTAATTTAAGTGCATCAGGTCCTTTGATTTCAAATTTACCCAAGGGCGCGCCGTCGTAAACCGCTACGTTTTCACGAACGGCAAGGCTTTCCCGGTTAACGGTCTGTTGGAACGCTTCTCCAGCCCGTGGATAAAACCCTGGTCGTCGCCAACGAGCACCGGATTCATACATATGAGCGCCATTATCCTTGTTCCATTGCGTAATGGGGGTATGACGGTAGGGTAAATAAACACTGCCTTCGCGAACACCAACCATCGCACCAAATTCGATGGGTACATACGGTGAACGGAAGGTCGTGGTGCCGATCTGGTCGATTTCGTTGTTATTTTCCATGGCAATCGCACCGATAACATTAATGTTTCCGATTTTGCCCTGATCGATACCCATTCCCGCAGTGGTATATCGTTTGACGTGTTCTACCGCGTCAAAACCTTCCCGCATGGCGAGATGAATATCGGCCAGTGTGACATCGTTTTGAATATCGACAAAACTCCTGGCAGCGAGTTTGGAATTGACATCAACATGCCAAAGCGGCTCGATGTGGTACTCAATTTCATCGGATACCCTGGGTACATCAGAAATGCAATCAACAGATATTCCAGGAAGCTCGGAGACCCGGGAAATCGTATCCTGAAAATTTGCCGATAGGGAAAATATTCCTGCCGCACCACCGATACATTGACAGTTCTGTACTGGATCACCTGGCACAAAAGTGGCCAGTGCCGAATCATATTGAACTTCACCGCGAGACTGCGAATAAAGATGCACTGTCGGATTCCATCCACCGGATACGCCAAGTAAATCACAATTAAGTCGATGCTGCTGCTTGCCATCCTGGCTTTTAATGAGAACCCCCTTTAACGCTCTGCCACCGTAACATTGTTCGATGACATGGTTGGCGTAAACTTTGACCTTTTCCAGACCTTTGGGTAACGTGTTCGGATGGCCGCGGCTATCAACGATGGCAGCAACGTCAATACCAGCGACAATTAAATCCTGTGCCACCGCATAAATACTACTGTTGTTTGCAAACAATACCGCACGCTTTCCTGGACGAACGGCGTAGCGGTTGACATAGCTCTGAATTGCCGATGCCATCAATACCCCCGGCCGATCATTATGTGCAAACACCAGATGGCGTTCGATCGCGCCAGTAGCGATAAAAACCTGTTTTGCACGAACACGCCAACTTCTTTGGAATACATCGGTATTACCTGGCCGACGTTCAGTGATCATCAGTAAATTATGTTCACGATACGCCCAGACAGTTGCCTGACTCAAGCGCGTAACATTGATCATACTGTCCAACTCAGCGGTAATACGGCGTATCCAATTCTTGCTATCGCTACCATCAATGCTCACTCGTTGGAAAAGCAGGCTCCCACCAGGTTCTGTCCCATCATCTGCGAGTACGACTCTCACTCCACTTCTTCCCAGAGTAAGAGCGGCAAGTAATCCCGCTGGACCGGCGCCTACAATGAGAGCCTCGCAATGGGCGTTGCGGATTTCGTAGTGCCCGTGATGATGTATTGTGTCAGGCACATTAGCCAATCCTGCTGCTTTACGGATTGATGGCTCAAATATATGCCAATTCGGCCATTTGAATGTCTTGTAATAGAAGGCGGCAGGAATCAGTTTTGCAAAACACTGATTTATAGCCAGAAAATCAAGTTCAGGTGAGGGCCAACAATTCACCGAACGTGCCTCAAGCCCTTCGCGAAGTGGAATACGAGTAACTGGTTGGTTCCCCGATGCTTCGTTGTTTACAAGCTCAACCAACGTTCCGGGCTCATCATAGCCAGCACTAATGATGCCCCGTGGACGATGATATTTAAAGCTGCGAGCGGTTAATCTCACACCGTTGGCTAATAATGCGGAAGCGAGGCTGTCCCCTTCGAAACCCTGATAGGCTTTGCCGTTAAAGCGAAAATTAAAAACTCGACGACGATTGACTAACCCACCATCGCTCATACGGTGAGAGTTACTCATAATGGCCCTTCATCGATGATATCGTGGGTGCGGGTATCCCGGTATATTGTGAACCAGCCACCACATCCTCGTACATGCCACCATCGCTCGGCGACGGGACCAATCGGGTTTCTGCTGACAGTTAAATACTCAATCCACATCTCATCTTCAATATCGGAAGTACTATCAGGTCTCCTTTTCTTTTCCGGACCACCGTGAGCAAACTCAATTTCGTTACGTGGTCCACAAAAAGGGCAGTGTAGTAGCAACATATCAGGTCGCCGTAGTAGTTCCCGCTTCAAGAACAAAGTCGAGTCCTCGAAATCTTCCCAGAGAAAACGGTTCGATCAATGGGTGTGGCTCGTTATTCGCTATTAAATGAGCAAGGGTAAAACCACCGGCGGGTACTGCTTTAAAGCCACCCCACCAACCCGCGGAAACAAACAATCCTGGGATATCGGTTTTACTGACAATGGGTGTCGCGTCGTGAGCAATATCGAGTGTTCCTCCCCATTGACGCATGAGTTTCAAACGCTTGAAGGCAGGGAATAATTCAAGCATCGAGCACACGGCATTCTCAAATACGTGTTGCTTGATATCCCGGCGAAAAGATTGGCCTGGATCCGGTGCTCCCCCGATAACAAGTTCTCCTTTGTCTGATTGGCTTAAATACACGCCGATATCAGGACAATTAACCACAACATCGATGATCGGTTTAACCGGTTCAGATACAAATGCAGTTAAGTTAAAAGATTTAATGGGCAGCCTAAGGCCGATGGTGTCAGTTATCGAGGTGGTATGGCCTGACACCACCACGGCGACCTTATTAGCACGGATAATTCCGCGATTGGTTTCGACGCCACAGATACGTCCATTGTGATCCTCACGGATTAGCTTTATGACTTCAGTGTTTTGATGGATTTCCACACCAAGGTTATCGGCAGCTCGGGCAAAGCTCCATGCAACCGCATCATGGCGGCAAACTGCGGCCTGGGGATGTACCATGCCACAAATAATCGGTAATCGGGAATCGGGTCCTCCGCCAGTAAGGGGGGGGATACGACGGCGCACTTCGTCTGTTTCAATTCGCTCGTAAGTCGAATCATACAAGTCCATATGATACATACGCCTTTTTATTTCCCTGAGTTTAGGGTAAGTCTGGACGATATCGATCATGCTTCGGTTGGAATACATTAAGTTGTAATTCAGTTCCTTTGTTAAGCCCTCGTAAAGTTCAACAGATTTCACATAGAATGGAATGCTTTCATCGCGCATGTAATTGGAACGAATGGTGACCGTATTCCGTGCAATATTTCCACCACCAAGCCACCCTCTTTCCAGGACCGCCACGTTGGTGATTCCATGGTTTTTTGCAAGATAGTAGGCCGTCGAAAGTCCATGTCCGCCCGCACCAATAATGAGGACATCGTAGTGATTTTTTAGAGGTGGACTACGCCATGCTTTGGACCAGCTTTGATGATTGCTGAAAGCATTGCGCGCCAGTGAGAATATTGAATACCGCTGCATGGAAATATAATGCCATATTACTCGCAGGCAATACAGTATAAATTGATATGATGTATTAGGACTCAGAGATCTTTGCGCAATCAGGGCAGTTACCAATCGCGAAAAACTATCGTATTACTGCTGATTGAGCCGATAAACTTTCGTCCCAGACCGCTTTCAACACCGTTTAAGTTCAGCCAATGTATTCACATAAAGCGTAATGCGGGTCCAGGCTCTGATCTACTTATCAAGTAAGTAGATCAGTAAGAATGGTATTTGGCCAGGAACATTGGATGTTAATGCCCTAATAGCTGGCTCAAAAACAACTGTGACCGGTCGGTTTGTGGATTATTAAAAAATGACTTAGGGTCCGCTATTTCAACGATTTCCCCATGATCCATAAAAACCACCCGATCCGCAACCTTGCGGGCAAATCCCATTTCATGGGTGACGCAAATCATCGTCATGCCTCCATCAGCGAGTTCAATCATTACGTCCAAAACACCGGCAATCGTTTCCGGGTCGAGGGCTGAGGTGGGTTCATCAAACAGCATAATCTTGGGTTTCAAACACAATGCCCTGGCGATTGCTACGCGCTGTTGTTGACCACCAGATAACTGCGGGGGGTATTTGGTTGCCTGTTCTGAGATATGTACCCGCTCCAGAAAGTGCATAGCAGTTTCAGTGGCGTCGGACTTGGAGATACCTTTATTGCGAATTGGCCCAATGGTGAGATTATCAACCACTGTCATGTGTGGAAATAGATTAAAACTCTGAAACACCATACCGATGTCCCGACGAACGTCTTCGATATTCTTCATTCCCGGTTTAACCTCCTTGCCATCAACCAAAATTCGACCGGCCTGATGCTCCTCAAGTTGATTAATGCAACGTATCATGGTGGATTTGCCTGATCCTGATGGGCCGCAGACCACCACTTTCTCACCTCTGGATACGTTAAGGTTAATATCGAACAGCGCGCTAAATTTTCCATACCATTTACACAACCCGGAAATTTCGACCAATGGCGTTGTCGATATCGGGGTCATTAAGTCGGAATTAACGTCTGGCATCAAAGTTTCCTCATTACCGATCGCTTCGTTTTGCGCGTTTCTCAAGATAAGCGAACAACACGGCAAAGCTGTAACAAAGTCCAAAATACATAAGTCCTACCAATATCCAGGTTTCGAACACTCTGGTAGTACTGGCAGCAACTTCGGTGGCAATGAAAGTGAGTTCCTGAATGGAAATAAGAGAAATGATCGCTGAATCCTTAATTAAGGTAATAAATTGACCTGCCAATGGCGGCAATATTTTTCGAATTGCCTGGGGAATGACAACGTCACGCAGAGCATTAAAGTGTGACAAGCCGATCGCTCTTGCCGCCTCCCATTGACCAGTGGGGGTTGACTGAATTCCGGCACGAACAATTTCGGTGATGTATGCACCTTCAAACAATGCCAGACAAATCATCCCAGCCAGAAAGTTTGAAAATAAAGCTGGATTACCGAACAGGAAATAAAACACCTCGCTTTGAGCAAACTCCCCCTGAGTGTCTATTGAATCTATTCCCATCGCCGGAAATATTTGACTCGATACAAAAAAGTAAAAAATAAATATGAACACAACAGGGGGCATATTGCGAATGAGTTCAACGTAACACCGCGCTATTATACGTAGCGTCAGATTTTGACAAGTTCGCCAATAACCCATAACAACACCAACCAGGGTGGCAAAAAGAGTGGCCCAGATAGCCAAACGTAATGTGGTGGCCAAACCCTGGAGTAATAAGTTGGATACCCAAGACTGGGACTCTTCGTCATATTTGACTAAAAACCCCAATACCCGCTCCCAATTCCACTGGTAAACCAATACATCGTTGACCCTATAAACGGCGTAAAACACAAAAGCGATTACAATGCCGAATAGCAAATAGTCCAATAGGGTAAAACGCCCTTTGGCAGCGACGGGGGGTGAATTCCGATCCATTAATAATTGAAGGCAAACAAGCTGGAAACAGACTTATCCTGTTTCCAGCCTGATCGGTCCTTGTGCGACAATATCAATAAGATACCAGTTGTTTGGATACGGTTTCCCTTGGATCACTTGGGAGCAACCATGTCTTTCCATGCCGATTGATCCTGGAACCAATAGTCGTGACGACTTTTAATCCAGCCACTGCTGGTATTCACAGTAATCCAGTTGCTGAAGAAATTCATCGCATCATGGTCACCCTTGCGCATAGCAAATGCTTCATCACCACGGGTTAGATTTTCACTACCAAAAGGGAGAAATACTTTGTCCGGATGGGCATCAGACCAAAAACGTGGCTTCGGTGCGCTTGAGATCATTGCATGGGCATTGCCATTAACCACTTCCTGAAATGCTTGGGCGTCATCGTCAAACCGCAGTACGCTGGCTTTAGGAAACAATTTTGCAGCCGCTTTACAAGGAGTGGCTCCTCTGCGACACGCGATAGTAACGTCAGACGAATTGAATTGTTCCCGCGTATTGAAATCCCCGGCGAGTTGAGTGCTCGCTGCCATTTGTTGGCCTGAATGAGCATATGGTGTTGTAAAATTGACCGTCAGGTTACGCTGGGGGGTAATCGACATACCGCCGATAATGATATCGAACTTCTTGGCAATTAATGCTGGAATAATTCCACTCCAAGCGGTAGGGACAAATTCAACCTCAACGCCCATATCTTCAGCGACCTTGGTGGCGACATCAATTTCAAATCCCATGAGATTGCCTTCTGTATCACGCATGGCCCAAGGCACGAACGTTGACATACCGACCTGGAGTGTGCCGCGTTTTTGGATGTCGCTGAGTAAATCCGCCGAGGCGGTCCAGGATGTCATCAGCAAAGCTACGAGTAAAAAGCGTTTCAGATATTTTATAATCATGAGTAATCCTCCTTAGGATGGGTGGTATAGAGAAACAGGTGTTATCGCTTTTGAATGCTCATCTTCTTTTCCAATTGGCCAACACAGACCGACAATGTAATGGTCAGCGCCAAGTAGATACCAGCGATAATGAACCAAATCTCAAACGCCATGAAGGTGTCTGAGATCAAATTCAAGCCGGTGGTGGTCAATTCCGCTACCGCAATAACACTGACGATAGCGGAATGTTTGATCAAGGATATCAGTAAACCAGTTAGTGGCGGCAGAATCAGTGGCATTGATTGCGGAATGATGATGTAGAAATATTTATTCCAGGGGGTTAGTCCGATTGCATCACCGGCTTCAAATTGGCCATGATCGACACCCTGAATACCGCCACGAATAATCTCGGAGGCAAATGAGCCTTCAAAAAATGCGAGACAAAGTATACCCGCCCAAAAACGGTCAATACCAAGAATCGGAGCAAGTACAAAGTAAAACAGGAACAGTTGCACTATTAGGGGCGTATTGCGAATAGCCTCCAGATAAACTGTGGCGATCAAGCCCCCGGCTCTGGACTGGGAAAGTCGCGCAAAAGCAGTAATGAAACCGATAATAATTGCCAGAACTCCACTGATTGATGCAAGCTGTAGTGTGACAATCAGTCCCTTATACAGTGGACCCCAAATAAACTCTCCATCAACGACACGATAGAAAAACGGTTCAACACGATACCACTGCCAATTGTATTCCATTGCCATTGCACCACGCCAAATCAACCAGCCAGCCACGGCAAGCGTAAGTATCGCCCAACCAATTTGACCAACGGTTTTTATACTTCTAACCGGATCGAATTTGTCATGGGGGCGCTGACGGCGATCAGGATCACGCAGCGAAGATTTGCTGACGGTATTGGAAGACTCCTCAGACATACTTTCTCTCGGCCAGGGCATATAATCTGAAGCAATCTCCATTTTTCTTCAAATTTGTTATTTAAGTGTGAACAAGATATATGGCTTTGTCAACAATAACCGATTGCAGGATTAATTGATATTATATAATGATAGCCGGGTTTCAGTGGGTTTGGCTCTAACCAACATTACAGTTTACAAGTCTTATCCATCGATGCCTTCCAGGCCATAGTGCGTGGTACATTGTAGGGCAATCAACTTCGAGCTGATCACGGCTAAAATTCGCCATAAGGTTTGGACCATTGATAGATCCAATCAATATCAATGAAATAATGTTAAGAGAATGAAGATGTCGCGTTACGCAATAAAGTATATCAATCCAGATGCAGAGTTTCTGCAAAATGCCTGGTATGTCGCTGTGCAGAGTGGCGAGATTATCAACGACACACTTTTACCATTAACTCTGATGGGTGAAAAGTTGGTACTCTATCGGGATAACACTGGTAAAGCCGTTGCGTTAGAAAATGCTTGTCCCCATCGCAAGTTACCGCTGTCCATGGGGAAACTTGTCGGAGGTGCCATTCAATGCGGTTATCACGGCTTGACCTTCGATGCACTTGGCCAATGTGTTAACGCACCCACTCAGGGCATCATTCCAGATAACGCCTTTGTCCGTAGTTATCCAGTGGTTGAAAAATACGGTCTGATCTGGATTTGGATGGGCAATCCAACGCTGGCTGACGAAACGAAAATTCTCGATATTAAAGATTATGACAATCCTGATTGGGGGCTGACCGAAGGCGGTATGTTGGAGTGCCGATGCCACTATCTTTATTTGCTTGATAATTTACTTGATCCTTCCCACGTCGCCTGGGTACATAAAACGTCCTTTGCCTCTGACGGCACCGAAGACGTGCCTTTAGTCATTGAGAATACGGAGGCTGGGGTAGTGGTCTCACGGTGGATAAACAGTATTGATCCTCCCCCCTACTACGCCGAGTTGTTACCTTTTAGCGGCAAAGTTGATCGTCTGCAATACTATGAGGCGGTTATGCCATCGGTTGCAATCAATATGAGCACGTATGTTCGAACCGGCTTTGGCGGCAACAGTGATGAAAACTTGCCTGAAGATAGCTACCGCATGCGGTCATACCACTTCATTACGCCCATTGATGCACATTCCACACGTTATCACTGGTTTCAACATTACAACACGAATACCAGCGACGAATTCGTTCGACAAAAGTTGAATGAGGGTGCCCGCACTGCTTTCGAGGAAGATCGAGTTATTCTGGAGGCGGTGGATGCCGGCATGTCTGAGAAACGACGCCCCAATCTTGACCTGAGACTGGATATCGGTGCGAGAAAATTCAGAAGAAAGCTGAGTGTATTGATTGACGCCGAAAAACAATCCATTCACTGACGATTGCCTCCTCATGCTAAACACTATGTCTAGCCCATTCAATCCGGGGCATTCCCGGAAAACACCGATGAGAAACAATAGTGTCGTTTCAATGGATAATCTGTGAGCTAGAAACCCCGATTCTTAACTTTACCCGATTCGCCTTTGCGGGATGGGTGAGCTAGCTGTTTGCGAATTGCAGGGCTTTTCGAAATCGTTGCCTGGCATCAGCACTGTGAATATAACCGTAGTCCCGGGGGTATGGTTCACCGGGCTCAATTTTTAATACCGCAAATGCGGGTCCGGGTGATTGCAGAAATTGCTTTGCTGATAGGGTAAATTCGTTTAAGTCAGTGAAGGTTTCAACCGTTCTGTATCCCGCTGCCTCGGCCATACCAGCGAAATCGACCCGACCCTGTCTAGGGATAGGATGCGCTCCGTTCACTTCATAAGTACCATTTTCAAAAACCAAATGATGAAAATTTTCGGGGGCAGCGTTGGCAATAGAAACCAAAGATCCGAGATTCATCAACAAACTACCGTCCCCATCAAACACAATCACTTGCCGCTGGGGATTGGCCAATGCCAAACCCAAACCATGTGAAGAAGCCTGTCCCATTGCACCTGTAGCGACGTAGTTTAGATCCCTGGGGTTAATGGCCATCCAATCAAACAGGGTTTGATAAACGGCAACAACAATCTCGTCGCCGATACAGTCTTTCAATACGTGGAGTGCCAGGTCTCGTCTCATTTGGTTGGCTCTCTACCGAGGATAAGTATCACTGTTGATGACGTCTGATACGCATGACTCAGTTCGTCTGCAATCGTGTCTACATCCTCCGGTTGCTCAATAACCTTGTACGAGATTTGCATAGCCTGTAAGACGGGTTCTATGATGTTCACACCATAAGAGTCAGAATCAACCGCAGCGCGTTCAGGTTCTTTACCTTGCAAACCAACCATCATACAAACAGGAAGCTGATAGTCCATACCAATGGCGCGGATAGCATTGAGTGAGTCCATGAGACCGGTTTGCTGCATTAATAACAAAGCACGCGTGTTGTTATAGGACATTGCACCGCAAATGGAAACACCTTCATCCTCCTTGCACACTCGAACTAATTTGAAATCCGGGTCTTCTGAAATGGGCCATAACAATCCATTGCTGGTGACGATATCGGGCACTGAAACGATGAATTGAACTTCGGCCTTTTTGAGCTGATCAATAATTGCCGATCCAGAGGGATACCTGATAGCCGCACTATCGGAATTAATATTCATGGTCAGTGGGTTAAAAATGCTGCGATCGCGTTTTTCACCCGGCTCATGTCAGATTCGATTCCGATGGTTACGCGAATACAGTTCTCATAGGCTGGTGAGGCAAACCGTCGAACCGAGATACCCTTGCGGCTTAAATACGCTGAGCAGTGCGCGGCACAATACGGGCCAGGTTCAAATTCCACGAGAACAAAATTAGTTTGGCTTGGATAAACTGTTAAACCCAATGATTCCATCTGCTCAGTAAATTCAATCCTTAACCTTCGATTGATGTCGTAAACCTGTTTAGTGTGGTTCTCGTCGGCAAGCGCTGCCAGCGCGGCAGCCAGGGACGATGTGGCCAATGGAAAAGTCAGTCCAATTCGACTTACCATGTCGATAATTTCTTCACTTGCATACATCCACCCAACCCGGGCGCCGGCAAGGCCATAAATTTTCGAGAATGTGTGCGTCACTACGACATTACTGGTTTCCTGGGCCAGAATATGACCGGCTTCGTAGTCGTCGGCATCGACGTACTCCTCATAAGCACAGTCAAGCACAAGGATGACATCATTGGGTAATCCTTGATGTAACCTACGCATCTGTGCACCGGAAATGTACGTTCCCGCGGGATTTTCCGGGTTAGCTACATAAACCATTCGGGTTTGATCGGATACAGCCGCGAGAATCGCATCCACTGAAGTGGTAAATCCGATGTCATCCACAGAGACAGGGATTGCATTATTCGCAAAAGCATAATTCGGGGTTTTCAGGTAACCATTGCAGCTTCGAATCATTTCATCCCCGGGCCCAAGATACACGCGGGCAAGCCGGGCAAGCAAATCATCTGAACCATTACCCACGGTGATTTGACTCACTTCCAGATTATAGCGTTTACCCAAAGCTGGCGCTAAAAGAGATGCCGGGTTTTCTAGGTAGCGGAACAAGTCCGATGACGCTGCTTTAGCCGCTTCAATCGCAGATTGGCCTGGGCCGAATGCGCTCTCATTCGAATTCAGCAGCACCCGGGGAGGGGGGAAACAGCCCGGATCATTGGTCACCATATGTGCCTTGATCTGGTGTATTCCGGGTTTAGGTTTTAACGCCATATATTAGTAATCAGACGAGTAAACGGTAGTGCATCCAAAGTCTTTCCGCTATCATATCACACGGAATATCGTTTATATCATCGCCGTTGCAAAGGTGTGACAGGACGGTGGTTCGTGTAATGATTTTCTGTTTCTCAGTGTTGGCCCAGGCTAAGAAACTTTGGTATCCAATTTGACTAAAGCGAGATCGCCAGTATTTTTTGATTAAAATGAAACTCATGGGGTTATCAAAATGACGGTTGACCAGCTATCGACTAGCCGGGTTCAGATCAGCATTGACCTGAGCCATAAGGGGCGTCAAATTGGAGACTTGAGAGCCAGGTGGTCGGATAATCACGTTCCTGGCGGTTACTACCTTACCCCAATCGCCAGCTTGTCCCGCGGCGAGGGGCCGACTCTACTGATAACAGGTGGAGTGCATGGGGATGAATTCGAAGGCCCTGCCGCATTGATGCGCTTATTGAATGATTTGGACATCACCCATATCAACGGACGCATTATCATTATTCCCGCACTCAATGCTCCAGCCATCGCCGAGTCCAGTCGTGTTTCATCGATAGATGGTCTAAATATGAATCGCGCATTCCCAGGAGACCCAGACGGTAGTCCAGTGCAAATGATCGCTCATTACGTTGAGGCTGAGCTATTGCCCCAGTGTGATGCTGCTATCGATTTACACAGTGGTGGAAAAGCGTCAGTTTTTGTGACATGCGCTCTGGCTGATGTTGACCCGGAGTCGCCATCAGGGTCCGCAAACCTGGCTCTCGTTAAAGCATTTGCAGCACCTTATTTATGGGTGGCTGGTCCAGGAAATGATGATCGTTCCCTGAACGCAGCAGCAGCAAGACAAAAAGTACCCATGATCGCTGCGGAACTGGGAGGGGGAGGAAGTTGTAATCCCGACGAGACGGATTTTGCTGAAGCAGCGATCAGACGATGCCTGTCCCATCTAGAGATTCTCCCAAAGCACGGTGACATTCCGACGCCCCGGATAACTCCTCTTGCGGTGAAGGAAACTTTTATCGCCCCGGCATCGGGCTTGTTTGACCGAAAGTTCAAAGTTGGTGATAAAGTAGAAAAAGGACAGTCCGCCGGGTGGATACATTTTATCCATGAGCCAGAACGTCCGTCCCTGCCGCTAGTGTTTGGTCGTTGCGGGACTGTTTTAGCTGTTTCCAATCGCGGAATGTTGGAAAGGGGAGATTTGATTGCCATTATCGCGGAGCACTGCCAGATTCGGGATCTATAATATGACGCCCATAATATGAAAAAACGGGGTATGAAGAAACGAGATCACTTTATTAACGGCAATTGGGTACAACCAGGCAAAGATCGATATATCGACTCAATTGACCCAGCGCAGGGCGTCAGCTGGACGAGGATTGCACAGGGCAGCGATGAAGATGTCGACCTCGCAGTAAGTGCTGCCCAACGCGCATTTGTTGACGGCCCATGGCCTCGGATGTCCAGGGAGCAACGCGCGAACTGTTTGATCTCTTTGGCTGATGTGCTTGAGCATCGCTGGCCCGAGCTGGTTGAAAGTGAAATTCGTGACAATGGCAAACGAATAACCGAGGTTAACGCGCAGTTCGCAGGCTTACACACCTGGTATCGGTATTTTGCTGAGCAATTGCTTAAGCTTGAACCAGAACCGTTGGATAACCAGATTCCAGGAATCCGCAACACCGCCCACTTTATTCCATATGGTGTCGTCGGGGTTATCACACCATGGAATTCACCTTTAATGATTCTGGTCTGGAAAATTGCCCCGGCACTTGCCGCAGGCAATACCGTTGTCATTAAACCTTCAGAACACGCGTCGTCTTCAACCCTTGAATTCGCGAGGTTGAGTCAAGATTCGACCCTGCCCCAGGGGGTGCTTAATGTGATTACCGGATATGGGCATGAGGCGGGAGAATCATTGGTCAGGCACCCACTAATACGCAAAGTCACGTTTACCGGGTCTGAAAATGGTGGGCGTAAAGTGGCCACAGCAGCAGCATCCGGAGTGATTCCGACAACCCTGGAGTTGGGCGGAAAATCGCCACAAATTGTCTTTGGTGATGCGGATATTGATAATGCCCTTAATGGCATAATTTCCGGGATATTTCTGTCCAACGGTCAGACTTGTGTGGCTGGGTCCCGACTGATTGTCGAAGACAGCGTTTACCCACAAGTCGTTTCAAAGATTGTTGAACGAGCCAATCGACTTAAGGCCGGTGATCCACTTAAGCTTGAAACCGAGATCGCACCGTTAGCAAATCAAGCGCATTTACAAAAAGTGCTAGAGATGATTGATGAGGCGAAAGTACAAGGGGCGACCTGTGTTTGCGGTGGACAACAACAGTATCCTGAAGAATGCCCCAATGGGTTTTATGTACAACCAACGGTTTTTACCGGGGTGACCACCGACATGAATTTGTGGCATGAGGAAGTATTTGGGCCAGTATTGGCAATCACCCGCTTTAGTCATGAAGAAGAGGCGGTGCGACTCGCGAATGACAGCAACTATGGGTTGGCTGCCGGAATTTGGAGCAACGACGTCGATCGTGCAGAAAGATTGGCCGAACAAATTCATGCTGGTACGGTTTACATTAACCACTATCGAAGTGTCGACCCCGGTTCACCCATCGGGGGCTTTAAACTATCGGGGTATGGTCGTGAGCTCGGGCCAAATGCAGTGAAAGATTTTATGCAAGTGAAGTCTGTGTGGGTAGGTTGTGCACCTTGTACCGACCCGTTTCCCGTTGTTTGATTAAGCCCATTGTTTTATTGAGGGATACTAAATGACCGATCCATTCAAGATTCCAGAGGGAAACTTTCGAGGCTATGAGCGGCAGTTTGTCTGGAATGAAAAACCGGACCCTGAGTTAACCGAGGTTGGTCCGGGAACACCGTGTGGCAATTATTTGCGGCGTTACTGGTTTCCAGTTGCAATGACGGATCAGATCGGCGATCTCCCATACCGAATTCGGATCATGGGCGAGGATTTAGTGTTGTTTCGGGAAAAAGGTGGACAACTGGGTTTGGTTCATCTGCATTGTGCGCACCGTAACATGTCCCTTGAATTCGGCATTATTGAAACTGGAGGCATTCGCTGTAGCTATCACGGTTGGAAGTATGGCACGGACGGCAGCATTTTGGAGCGCCCCTGTGAACCCCAGGGGAGCATTATTAACAAAGAGGCCTGCATCGGTGCCTATCCGGTAATTGAATACAAGGGTTTGGCATTCGCCTACATGGGGTCAAAAGAGCATATCCCGCCATTTCCGGTTTTTGATACTTTTGATCAAAAAGGTGATGAAATGATTCCTTATCTGATCGAATCGCCATGCAATTGGCTTCAGGTCATGGAAAACGCCTGGGATCCGTTTCATGTTGTTTATTTACACACCAAAGCCGTGAGAGCGCAATTTATTGACGCCTTTGCTGAGCTACCAAAAATTGAGTTTTTTGAACGTCCTTTCGGTGAGTTCTATACTAATACGCGCCGTGTTGGCGAGATGGTTTGGGTTCGGGTGCACGACAAAATGCTGCCCAGCTTCACTCAAAATGGCGGCCATTTTCCCGTTCCTGAACAGTCACTTTATTTCGGACGATGTGGTTTATCACGTTGGATCACGCCCATTGACGATACCCATACAATGGTTATTGCCTGGCGCCATTTCAGAGACGGTGACGACCCCCAGGGATTGACCAACAGAGAACACGTGGGCTATGGCAAAACCGACTTTTACGGTCAGGGGCCAGATCGATCTTACGAGCAACGTCAACGCGACCCGGGTGACTATGACGCCTGGGTATCACAAGGCCCAATAAATATTCATAAACGTGAGAGTTATGGTTTTACGGATCGTGGTGTTTTGTTGGTGCGAAAAAAGTTACGTAAAAGTATTCGCCGGATAGAGGCGGGGGAAACCATTGTGCAAGCAGCCGAGCACTACGTCGGCGCTATTCCAAGTTACGGTGGCGATACCATATTGCGAATACCGGAAAGCAACAGCAATGACGATGATCAGTTATTAAAACAGGTAGCCCATAAAGTTGCCGAAATATACATGGCCCATGACGATATCCATGGTGACGATATCCATGGTGAGGAACGTGCTCACCAAATTCGTCAATCACTTATAAACTACGAGGCGGGTTTTATATGAGTCGAAAATCTATTAATCCGGGTCGGGTAGACTGGTGCGGTGAAAATCCCGGTATCTATCTCAAGCACCATCAGGATGACGATCAATATTGTGTGCTGTCATTGTTCTTTCGTGTTGTGTTGTCGCCTTATGGTCGAGGCAATGCTGCAATCGTATTAGCTGCGCCAGAGACGAGAAAAGGTTGGCCTTTTGAGACCAACTTTATTTTGACCGATAACATGCAGATGATGCGTTGGATTGTCGATGGATGGGTTACCAGGATGCCCACGTTTTCAGGAAAGTCCGGATTGCAACACATGAGCTGGTTGCATCTTGATTCAGTGCATAAAACACCGGGGGATTTAAAAACGGAATATCGGGAAACATTAAGAGGATCGGGAGTAACGCTGGAAATGATATGGCAGAACATGGGACCACCGTTACCGGTTGAAGTCACTGTTGAGAATTCAGCAACAAAGGAACATGAAATGTATTCCGTGTTTCTTGAAGCTAAATCTGCACAGATATCCGTCAATGGCACCCGATTACCTGGACATGCACAAGAACGCCAGTTTTTCGGGCGCACCATGAGCACGGCATTTCTTGCGTTCTCCGAAACATGGGTAACGCCTGAAGGAGGTAAATAAATGCCGCTAGATCAACCCATCACCCCCGGAACAGTTGATTGGACTGGTGAAAATCCTGGCATTCTCCTAAAAAACGATGATGGCAGTTTTTCAGCCATGGCGTTATTTTTTAGAATCGCCTGGTCACCGGTAGGCCAAAGCCAGGTGTTGCTTCTGTACGGCACACCCAATCAGCATCAAGGAAGTATTGATGCGCCAAATATAATGTTAAGTGATAATGTCGAATTGAGCCATTATCTGCTTGAGAATTTTGTCAGTCGCCTGGCAGCGTTTCGTGACGCACCCGCTTTTAAGGGGCTAACGCATCTGGTTGCCCAATCAGTTGAATGCGATGGTGATGCCATGGGGGATCGCTACAGTGAAACCGTATCTGGTGAAGGATATAGTGTGCAACTGGTCTGGGAGGACCTTGAACATCCACGCGCACTGGAATTAGCACCCCATCAGGTGGGTTCTGGCATTCACTCCATGTTTTCAGTTTTGGTTCCCGCACAGCAAGGCAGCATATTGGTGAATGGCAAACCCTTACCTGGAAAGCTATCAACCCGAATTCAAGCGGACGTGGAAACAACCACTGCATTTTTATATTTCACGGAATCCTGGATCATTCCGCCGGAAACCTCATGAGTGAAATAAATCTCCATCAGGCAGACCAGGTTGCGTTTGATCGACTCTGTCAATCGGTTCCAGCCTTAAATGGGATGGATACCGCAGCCCAGGCGATTGGACTTGATCAAAATGTGTTGCTGCACGCCGGGCCTCCGTTTTCTTCTGTCGCATCCATCACCAGGCCCATTTTAAACTCTGCCTGCGTTGCTGCGGTTTTTGAAGGTTTGGCATCCAGTTTCGATCAGGCCGAGGCAATGATTAATCGTAGGGAAGTGGTGCTTAAACCAGCCCAGGATCACGGGGTGGTCACTCCACTGGCAGCCGTCGTCAGTTCTGCCATGTCACTGCATCGTATCGTGGACCTGGCCAATTCAAAAAACCAAATCTATGCACCAATCAACGGCGGTTCAGGGCCTGCGATGAGACTCGGATTACGCTCAAAGGATGTACTGGCCCATATTCAATGGATAAACGGACCGTTTGCCGAATTCCTGACGTCAGGAATCAAGCAACCAATTGAACTCATTCCCATCGCTTTTGGGGCATTGCAAGAAGGCGATGATTGCCACGGATATACGCCGGCAGGAAGCCGCCATATGATGGCAGAAATCGAAAGGAATGCATCCAGGGAAAACATGGATCCGGACATTCGCGAATTCATTGATGCCTCACCCAGTCTATTTTTGAATGTCTGGATGGCCGCTAGCAAATGTATGATGATGAGTGCCTCCGGTGTTTTGGGTTCCAGTTTCGTTACCGCCATTGCCGCTAACGGGCTGGAAGTCGGAATTCAGATCTCCGGTCTACCTGACCGGTGGTTCCACTCAGCAGCGACCCCTCCAGTGGGTCGATTTGATGTCGATCTACCAGCTGATCGTGCCTTGCCCGCTATCGGAGATAGTGCGGTGGTTGAAGGTCTGGGGCTTGGTGCAATGGCCATTCATTTGAGTCCCGCCCAGGAGAAAAATCTGGGTCGTTTTCTCCCTCAGAATCACCACCACTTAAGCAAAGCGTTGATGAGCGGAAACCACCCAGGATTTGGAGGATTGAATTGCCCTTTGGGACTGACCGCTCGTGCAGTCGATCAGTATAACCTGGGGCCGGTAATAGGGCTGGGTATACTCGACAAATCAGGCGAAAAGGGGCGGCTGGGCGGCGGAATATATCAAATGCCGACACTCGTATTTCAAGATGCGATCAGTGCATTGGGCCATTAATTGGTTAATTGGTAATGAGTAAAGACTTGAACACACTGGGCATGGTACAAATGGCCAATCGTATTCGCACAGGGAGTGCGACGGCGGAATCGATCATGTTAGCCTGTTTGTCCCGCATTGACCAGCGTGAAAGGGAAGTGGGCGCTTTCACCTGTTATGACGCCGATGCGGCTTTGGCTGCCGCGAAGAAAAAGGATCAATCCGCACCGAAGGGGCCGCTTCACGGGGTGCCGTTTGGCATAAAGGACATTATTGACACGAAACAGTTTCCCACTGGATGGGGCTCGAAGTGCTACGAGGGCTTTCGGTCAATGCGAAATGCAAGTTGCGTAGAATGGTTTTTACGGGCCGGAGCAATACCTGTCGGAAAAACAGTGACCACAGAGTTTGCCTATTTTAAACCGGGCAAGACCGCTAACCCTTCTCATCCTGGACACACACCCGGTGGCTCTTCCAGCGGTTCAGCAGCAGCGGTTGCGGATAACATGCTGCCCTTTGCATTTGGATCACAAACCGCAGCATCACTGATTCGCCCTGCGAGTTATTGTGGCATCCCCGGCTACAAGGCAAGCCACGGTAGTTTTGATTTGGATGGCATAATGTCGCTCTCTCCGAGCTTGGATACGCTTGGGTTTCTTGCCCGTAGAATCGAGGATTTCGAACTGGGCCGGACAGTACTTTGTGGCAGTGTACCCGCGCCCGATATCGACCTCAGTAACTCTACCTTACGAATTTCATTGTTTCGTGGCCCACATTGGCATGATGGTAGTGTTGAAATGCGTGATGTATGTCAGAGTGCAATAAAGTGCTTACAAAGCGCCGGGGTTGAAGTTGGAGAACAATCTTGTCCTGAGATATTTCACGAGCTGACAGAAGCGCAAAAGACCGTTATGGCTTACGAGGTGGCAAGATCGCGGATTTACGAATACAGCCATTACTCAGAACAAATTAGCGACCAATTTTTGGAGCTGCTTGAACAGGGACTATCAGTGCCTCGTAACGAATTCGAAACGAGCTGTGCTATACGTGACCGGGCGTCACGGATCCTTGAGTCGATGTTTATAGATTGCGATTTCCTGTTGGCGCCTGCGGCCCCAGGGGAGGCACCACGCGGATTGGAAGCGACCGGCGATCCGTTATTCAGTCGGGCCTGGAATTTACTAAAGGTTCCCAGTGTATCTATACCCTTTGGCAAAGGTCCTGGTGGGTTACCGCTGTCAGTGCAATTGATTGGCAGATATGGCGATGATGATGCACTGCTATCCGCGGTAAAATGGGTGTACGGCTGTTTGCAAAACAAACCTGATTTGTAACATCGATCTCGTGACATGGATCAACTGAAACTATATTCCAGGGTTATGCGAAGCGATACCAAAGAGATCAACGCATTTTTGAGATAGAACAATGCACGTGAAAACCAAGCCGATTATGCGCAATTTTGGTGTGGAAGTACTGAATGTCGATCTTTCAAACCCCGTTTCATCGTCCGTGTTCGCAGAAATCAGAGCCCTCTATTTTGAACATTCACTTCTCCTATTTCGTGGACAGTTGCTGACTCCAGCCGATCAGGCTCGGTTGGCGCATCAACTTGGTCAACCCAAAATAGAAACAAGGAAGCAATTTAATTTAGTTGATCATCCTGAGGTGTCCACATTAGGAAACATAGAAGATGCTACCGGCAAGCCGCTTACCTTTTTCGTCCGTGGCGGTTTTGGTTGGCATACCGATGGCTCTGTAGCCTGCCATGTTGATGCTGCTACGTTGTTGTACGCCGTTGAAGTCCCGGAGGAGGGTGGGGGCACACTTTTTTGCAGTTCTGCTACTGCGTATGAAGAAGTGCCGTTATCTATTCGAGATGAACTATGTGAAGTCAGTATGTTATGCAGCTTTCATGCGCATAACGATCCGTTATATGAATCAAACCCAGAATCATTTATCCAGCTAACACCCACCGAACGCGCGGCATTACCACCGGTCTGGCATAAGGTGGTGCAAACACATCCGGTGACCGGTAAGCATGTGTTTTATTTGAACCTTGATCCCATGAAATTTTCAGGTATAACTCGTGAGCGAGGGATAACACTGTTTAACCGGATATTGGAAATCGCCACCCAGCCCAACTTAGTTTATCGACACCGCTGGCAGCCTAAGGAGCTAATAATTTGGGATAACCATGCAATGTTACACAGTGGCACCCTCACTGACATATACGCAACGGATCGACGTCTTATGCATCGTTCGTTTGTGTATACAGAGCCGACTGAGCGGCCGATACCCAATCTGGAGGAGCTAAATGCAATTTTCATGCCAAATGGAATTTAGTCAAAATCCAAATTCCGGGTATGAGAGCGACCAGAAAGCACATCGGCAAATGGAACCGATCATATTGATCTCTATGATTGCCAGCTATGGAGAATAGATATAAAAATTCCCTAAGGGGCGGACCTGAACGGACTTCGCTATAACAGATAAACGCATCCGTCCATTCGCTATCGCAATGTTCTCAGGTTATGCGGGGCCCGATGGAACAATGCCGGTTGGCGGATAAGCACCATCTTCGTCATGTTTTTCATCGCCATACAGTGGAGGATTGAATATCGCAACGAGTTGCACATCAGACTGCGCAACCAGTTGATGAGGATCGTTCGGGCCAACGCAGTACACCTCACCTGGTCCGAGAACGTGGTCTACACCGGATGATTTATCCAGTACGCTAAGCTTTCCATCAAGTACCAAATTCGCCTCCCAGTGGTTCTTATACCAAAGGTCGACTTTTACATCCTTTTTCATTCGCACTTCCGACAACGAAAAACCCAAACCATCATTTGCAGTGAGTAATCTAAATGCTGTAACTCGGCCATCGAGCACTATTTTTTTTGCGCTGGTTCCTATTAGTTCATCAATCGAACGGACGAACATTGATTCCTGACCCAACGGAACCTCACCAGTTGGTGGATAGGCCCCTTCTTCATCATGGGATTCAAGCCCTGTGATTGGTGGATTAAAAACACTCACAATTCGTAGAGGATCATTTGTATTGATCACGCTATGTTGATCATTGGGACCAACGCAATACATCACTCCGGGATACAAATCCCAGGTCTGACCAGTCGTCCTGTTCAACAGCGACCCCTTGCCTGCACGAACATAGTTCGCTTCCCAATGGTTTTTGTACCAGAGCCTAGATTTGTTACCTGCACCGCATCGCGCTTCGGACAAACTAAAACCCAGACCATCTTTTTTTAACAACACCCTGACTGCGGTTGATTTGCCGTGAGATATGGGAACGACATTTCCGGATGCCTCTGTATCATGAAAACTTCGAATAAACATGATTCACTCCTGATCAATTATCAAAAATGGAAGTCGATGGTTATTTAAGTAGCGAGTTGGCCGATTGTTTGAGTTTTTCGATCTACCAGAAAACACCCCTAATCGAAAGGAATATTTGCCCAGTTATCAAACTAGCAGCGCTCGAAACGGGAAACGGAAATACCGCATCAACCTTTTTGGATTTACGAACCTTATCTAACCGTAACATTAATCAGGATCAGGCAAAAGGGTTCACAATACATCAGAACACTTCATTTGGATTTACAACACTCCGAGCGATTGTGCAACCTGTCGTGGCAATATGATTCCATGACCAAGCTCAGGGTTCCACCTATTCCCGTTTGATCTTTGTGCGGTGTCACAAAATAGCTTCTTTAGTTCCATGGGCGACAAATCAACAGGGGATACCTTCGTTCTCAAAGCTGCAACACAACCAGCCGCTATGGGGCATGATGTTGAAGTACCTTTATCGGGCTTGCCCGCACCCAGCGCCTCTGAACCTTTGAAGTGAGTAAACGAAGCGATGTCAGGTTTCTGCTGTACATTGTTGAGGATACCAGGACCCACTGATGAGTAACCGACATGGTTGCCATCCAAGTCACAACCAGAAACAGTCATTACCTCGGAAAGCGCATTCGCTCCTGTTATAACGCCATCAACTACGCCTTGACATTTTTGATCTGGACAAATAGGCCCACAATTTCCTGCTGCGAACAAAACATCGACCTGCTCAAATTGACTCAAACCGGAAATGGTTCGGTTAAATGTGTGTGTTGGATTATCACCATATCGACCTGGGTGCCCTTGGGGGAAATCCCAACTAGAGTGATACATCCCCCAACTATTGCTCAGTGCGAGTGCTTTATATTTTCGTTCTCCACTGGGCGTGAATGCTATGGACCAATGTTTTTGAAGCTGAGCTATTCCTTGAAAAACCTGACCAAGTCGGCGCCCGATTACCGCTCCACCTGAAGGGGTACCCGCAAAGGCAGGCACATCTATGAGTGTTGCTTTGGGCGCAACCAACAATGCCGCATAAGCACACATCGTTCCGTGCCCCACTGGAAAGTCACCGGGTTTTACTGAGATATTCTCAGGACGCCAGGAATAGCTACTATCAAACGCAGGTCTGAAACCAAGTTTTTGTTCCAGGTACTCAATATTGATTCCAGTATCGATAATCGCAATTGCCACACCCTCACCATCAAGACCGGCGCCATGTAATACGGCAGTGTCTAATTGATCGGCGACATCATTGTGTGTGCCAATATGTCCCTCGTCTAAACAAGAAACATAGGTATCAACGAAAGGATCGGATAGTACTCGATTTCCCCCGACATTAATCGGTACTGAGGATAAACCATCGACGGTTAGAGTTCCTCCGACCAATTGATAGTCAGAATCATCAGATCGAAGGAGCTTTCTCAGCGATCTTAGCCGTCCCGACTTCTCCATGAAAATGGTAGAAAATGTCTCATCCTGAATAAATGATTTAGCTGCCCGAATTTTTTCAGACGACTTTACTAACTCTCCCAGAACATCGCGATGGGGAAAGTCAATCAAAGGCGATCGCCTGGACAGTTCAAGGAATACAGATACCTGTTCAGACATCGACTTTTAGTTTGTGGGCCACTCAAACCCAGTCGATGCCTTTCCTACCACTATCGATGGTTTAAATTCAAATCCGAACGACCATGAAAACTCCGCGGTAAAGTTTTGTCTTGCCCGAGCTCGCGCAAACTGAGGAATATCACCTACCAAAGCATCCCGGAATGAAGCATCAGTGGCACGATCTTCATTTATAGTAAACGCTATTTGGTGACAACCAATGCAACTTGTCCGTCCATTGGCAGCGTGCGACTCAATATTTGGATTACTGCACCACGAAGTCTGTTTATTAAATGGTGCCGACCATGGGCCCAATGCATGTGGTAAATTAGCTGGGGGCGATTGTCCAAAAAAATGTTGAAAATCCTCTGGCCGATCAATTGCACCATTATCAATCTGATCTTGAATCGCATCATAGACTGCTTTTATGGAGTCACCTAGTGAATCCTGAGTACCAGTATAGTGAGACCAGGGCGACGTATCCCCTTCTGCAAAAGAAGAATTTACACACATTTTGTAGTTCTTCCAAACACCATTATTTAAACTATCAATACTATTTGGCCTATCTGCACCAAAGTCTTCGTTCGAATCAGGATCCCACCACAATGAAATCCACACCCATTCCCGGACATCTTTGGTGACAAAATGAATTCCCGTAAGAGCCCACTCCGCACCTTCTTCAGTAATGTTAGTATAGATGTTGGTACGATCTGGGTTTCGGATTGATGGATTAAGATCTGCACGACCTGGTCCTGGCCAAGTGCCCTCTTTAATTACTCGAGTCATCGCACTCGATCCAGTATCGTGCTCTGGCACACCCATCGAGAGACGCTCCCAGGCTGTCTTTATCATTACCGCTGAGCGGGGAAATTCATCAATACAGTGAGAAAACTGATCGTTCGAAGGTGGTGGGGTATTCGCATTGGCAACATCTCTTCGGCATTCATCGATCCCTCGAGCTTCTTTCATGGCATGTTCAATAAATGAAGGGCTAAACATAGTTGTGCCTTGGCCTAAACGTTCACCCACATCGGCTGCACTCGTTAGCTGGTGCAAAACGGAAGAAAGATTGTCATCAGTCAAGCTGGATGATAAATCTTTGGATGAAAACTCATTTAATGTTGCATCTATAACTGGTTGTATATCTGCTTTGGGATCCGCGTCTAATACGGGCTTTAGGTTTTTAAAATATAGTTTGAACAATTCCTCTAACTCTAAATTTGCAGATGCATTGGAGGGACGCCCCTCATACCACGTTTGCCACAATGGGACTTCTACCCTGGTTGCACCATCGAGCAATGTGAGCTCAACAGGTTGTAGTACCTGCTCAACCACATCCCAAGCAAAGTCTCGTCGGCTTTTCATTGAGTCTCTTAATTGATCGAACAGGACGTTTGCATCGATATCACTAGGTACGTAGTCCTGCCCTCGGCCAATGATCAATCTCCCATCAGAATCCGCCAAAACTTCTGGCGGTTGTGCTGACAAAACGGCTTGAGCATGAGAACTCGATATGGTCGTACTGAATACGAATAAACCTAGAAAACCCAATCGCAATATTGAATTCATTTCCTAATCCTCTGTCTATATTGTTTGATGCCTGTCATTGCTTTTCCATCTGACTGTAAGTATTAATTTGAACAGGCGTAAATTTAGTGTCACCCTATTGAGGCATCCCTTCATCTTTCCAACGCTCGAACTTATCGATGTCGTTCTGTGGCCAAAGACCATCACACGGCATGTCTGTCTGGAGCCGTTCAAATATCCGATCTGCGTTTGACTTCACATCATCATAATTGTGCAAATTAAATCCTGCGATGGCTTGCATCACTGACACATCTCGATCTCTAAACAAGGGTTTGATATCGTCTCCAAAGCCGGGGACATCCTGATTATCTGTCGGTGTGACATGACTGACTACAGATTGGGGAGATGAACTCGTATCGATTCTTGTGGTTTCCTCTTTAGGAACTATATCCACAGTTTTGTTGTTGGAAATTCCATGTACCCTAATCCCTTTTAAGGGATTACCTTCTCCCCAATAGTTAAGGATATCCATGTCTGGAATTTCGGCAGTGGCACTGATCGGTGTGAGCACCTGCTGAACTATTTGTCCCGGACCTGGTGGAGTTGCGATGAAGTCGTATTCTTGCACTCCATCTTCCGGTGGAAACAAATATACGTAAGGGGAAAGTTGCCCATCAGTCCATCCAGAAGTGGTTGTTCGTCCTGTTGCATGAATTAGTAAAATCGGAGGTTTACTTTTAGCAATTCGGACCTGGGTCTGGTCAACTGCATAAATTTTAGAGGCTATCATCTCAGTTCTCATTAAGTAATTGATTATTAAACGACGCTATAGATGTAGAGCTGGGGATTTAGACTCGATACTTGCCTATCTTAAATCCATCATTCCCCCATCTAATTGAGATTGATGATGAGTCATTGAGAAACGAAATTATGTGGTAAATACCACATGTATGAAATTAATGAAAAAAAAGAACACAAGAGTGAGAATTGGACAGGAAGTCACCTTAGTCAAATAGAGATAAACTTGGGTATTGGAAGAGGGCGATTGGTTTTCTGAGTGCACAACCACATCCAATATAGATCAGTGCCCTGCTAGCTGATGCAGCAAATTAAGGTCGATAACGCAACTGGGAAAATAAGCAGGATCGACCTTAGGGCGAGTTATAACCGAATCTCGTGTATGCGAAATTGATAGTAAGCGGCGTGCTCCCTCAGTCTATGATAATTCCGCCTCTTCTGTGTAAACTGATGGCATCAAAAGGGCAACTTTGCCTACTCCAATCGCAGCAGCAGTGTTTATGTGTGGCGAGCTGCGCTAATCGCGAGTAGTCAGTTTGATTGCATAAGATCCACAATATTAGACAGTTCGCGTTTCTATCCTGGTTTGCCAGAACGAATGCATCTATCAGTGGGGCAGGAATAACGCCTGAATTCCGACCAGGGTATTGGGAATGTCGGAGACACTATATTGGAACGACCGATAGAAACGGTAATTCCTTATCGAACAAGACCCTGGGAGAGGGGGCTTGACTCTGACTTGACTCTGACTTAGCTCTGGCTTGACTTTGATCAGTAGAGAAAGGAACATACTTCTCAATGAAATTTCGACTATATCGATTATGCACCCGACGATTGAAACTCGCTATTTAAATCTGGTTGAAGAGCTTGGCTTAGGGCGGCGGGAAGAGGTTTCCACGATTATTCCTTTGACTGGAGGCGTGGCATCGGACATCGTTCAGGTCATAGTTGGTGATCAGCGCCTGTGTCTTAAATGCGCCCTGGGAAAACTGAAAGTCGACGAGGATTGGCGAGCGCCAGTACATCGCAATCGAGCAGAATATGCGTGGCTTGAAGTTGCGGCTCAGATGATACCCGAAAGCACAGTGGCGCTCTTTGGTCGATCGCAGCAAAGCCCCTGCTTTGCAATGGAATTTCTTGAAGGTGATGATACCTACCTGTGGAAGACGTCGTTGCTAAACGGAACGCTCAATGTGGATGAGGCGATTAGTGTTGGTCAAGCAATTGGAAAAATACATGCGCGATCCGCCTCCTCGGCATTTTCTACAGAGCCGTTTCGCAATCGAGATGACTTTTATGAGCTACGCCTTGACCCCTATCTTAAATTTACCGCGAGCCGGCATCCCGCCGTTGCTGCTCATCTTGAATCGCTGGTGGAACGTCTTTATGAGGCTAGCAGCGTATTGACTCACGGAGATGTGAGCCCCAAGAACATTATATTTCGAGATGGTAGCCCGATCATATTGGATGCTGAATGTGCCACAATGGGTGACGCTAGCTTTGATATCGCGTTCTGCATGAACCATTTAGTATTAAAAGCGGTGCATCTACCCGCTGTCCGATCTGAATTGCTCAACGCGGCTCTTGAAGTGTGGGGCACCTATGTGCATTATGTCCACTGGGAAAGCCCTGAGCAACTGGAAGCCAAGGTGTGCGAATTGTTACCAGCGTTGATGTTATCGCGAATTGATGGCAAATCGCCGGTCGAATATCTCACCGAGGAAAACCGTCAGGTAGTGCGTAAACTATCGTTGAAACGACTGCAAACGCCGTGCATTTCCTTAGAGCGTCTTATGACATCAATTGCATACCAACTGGAGAACGATAGGTAGTGGCAGTAATAAAACAAGTTAAGGGTAGAAGAGTTTGGGACTCACGTGGCAATCCAACTGTTGAGACCCAGGTCGAATTGGATAATGGTGTCAGAGGAACCGCTATTGCGCCGGCGGGAGCATCCAGGGGTATGCGGGAAGCGATCGATTTGCGAGATGGTGGTAAGTCGCTACGAGGGATGAACGTGCGATCTGCTCTGGATTCCATCAATCAGGTGATTGCTCCAGCCATTATCGGTGGTGATGTCACGGATCAGCTTGGTATTGATCAACAGATACTTTCTCTCGACCCGTCTCCTCTAAAACAAACACTGGGTGGAAATGCGGCCGTTGCTACTTCTTTGGCAGTGGCTCATGCTGCGGCAAAGAGTGTAAATAAGCCCCTTTGGCGATACATTGCCGATCAGTATGACTATACACCTCGTATTCCCTTGCCGGAGATTCAAATATTTGGTGGTGGTGCTCATGCTGCGCAGCGGGTAGATATTCAGGATTTTATGATTATGGTACCAGGGGCGAGCAGCTTTGATGAAGTCATGGAAGTAACCAATGAAATCTACTTTGCTGCGGGTGATATTATGAGGCAGCGAGGCCATTTGGCAGGAGTCGCAGACGAGGGCGGGTGGTGGCCGGTGTTCAAAAGTAATGAAGAAGCGCTTGAAACATTGGTGGCTGCAATAGAAAAAGCTGTCGAGAAACCCGGGGAGCGCGTGACTATTTCATTAGATATTGCGGCATCTGAGTTCAGCGAAAAGGGGCGTTATCGATTGGCGCTCGAAGATCGTGATATGGATAGCGCTGATTTTATTGACCTTCTGGGACGTTGGTTGGAGGACTATCCAATCGCCTCCATTGAAGATCCTCTCGCTGAGGATGATGTGGAAGGGATGGTGGAGTTTACTCGGCGCTTTGGTGAACAGGTACAGATCATCGGTGATGATTATGTAGTGACAAATGCGGAACTCGTTAAACAGGCAGCGGATCAGGGAGCCTGTAATTCTGTGTTAATTAAAGTGAATCAGGTTGGTACGTTGAGCGAAGCCATTGCTGCGTTTGAGGCTGCCAATCAAGCCGGTTGGAAATCTGTCGTATCTGCTCGTTCTGGTGAAACTGAGGATGTCAGTATCAGCCATTTGTCTGTTGGACTTGGGTGTGGTCAGCTAAAGGTCGGTTCGTTTACGCGCTCTGAGCGCATGGCTAAATGGAATGAATGTCTTCGCATCCAGGAAGATTTGGGCGCAAGCACTTTTGATGCAGCTGCACCAATGTCACATACCTGGTGGGGTAAGAGTCGATAACTTAGCGATGTCTCACATCACCCATTGACTTGTGCAGTACTATGATAACAGCGATACCACCCCCAACTACCCTGAAAAGATGAGATGAGACACGACTTGATATACCAGTAGTCCAGATTTTATATCATCATTTCTTCCCAGTTGAGGATCGTCTGCTCAATACTGGAACGCTTGATCTAAATTTCGAATATATCTTTCGGCCCTGTCTTTCCCAAATTTTTTGTCGCTGTACTAATAAGTGCGATCCAGGTCCAGTTCCGCCGCTGGGTGAATTGAAACAAGATTCGCAGCATTCTCGTGTTAGATTCCAGATAAATCCGCCCCCGTATTTTCCCTATCGTATTTTCCCGTTCACTACATAATTGACAGGATCTAACAATCTCCATAGGCACCTTCTGTTTAGAACGCACTAAACTCTCTAAATTCACCGAACAGGAAACTGAAAAATTCCAGCAGAAAATCCCCACATCAATTTCCCTGTTTGAGGAGAGCAGGAAATCAATGTTATGGGGTGTTCCTTCATCGTGGATGGCGGCATTTTATCCTGGTACCGAAATGTTCATCGAGAAAGGTGAAGGCTGTCACCTTACCGATGTCGATGGAAACCGTTTTCTGGATATGTCCCAATGTGATTTAAGTATGGTATGTGGCTTTGGGCCAAAGGCGGTCGCAGAAGCCGTATCTGAACAGTTTAACAAAGGCAGTCACTATTTACTTCCCACTAAAAATGCCATCGCTACCAGCAAGTTATTAGCGGAACGCTTTTTCATGCCTTTTTGGCAATTTACTCTCTCAGCTTCTACCGCAAACGCAGAGGCAATTCGCATCTCCCGCTTCGCGACTGGTCGTGACAAGGTGTTACTGTTTGATGGGAAATATCATGGACATATCGACGAAGTGCTGGTTTCCCCCAGCGATGAACCTGGCAAGATGATGGCCGAGCAATTAGGTTTACCAAAGAAAGTAGTCGAGGGCACAGTTGTCGTTCCGTTCAATGATCTTGACGCGGTTGAAAAGGAACTAAAAACTGGAGAAATCGCCTGTATTTTGACAGAGCCTGTTATGACGAATCTTGGGGTGGTTTATCCGGAGGAAGGGTTTCATCAAAAATTACGTGAATTAACAAAGCGATATGGCACTTTACTCATCATTGATGAAACGCACACACAAGCCGGTTACTTCGGTGGCTTTACTAATCTGTGGGGCCTGGAGCCAGATATTTTGTCTTTGGGAAAATGTGTGGGCGGTGGTGTGCCTTTTGGCGCCTATGGTCTGTCGCAGGAATTAGGTGAAAAAGTGGATGCGTCACGAGTCGTTGAAACTGACGGTAAGCAAAATATTGGCTTGGGCGGAACGTTTTATGGTAATGCGTTAAATACCGCCGCATCTCGAGCTGCATTGGAACATGTTTTAAACGAAGATGGTTATAGGAGAGTACAAAGACTTGCCAGCAAACTGGCAGATGGCATGGAAGAAGCTATCAGGAAGAGAGACTATCCATGGACAGTTTTCCGATTAGGTAACCGCACAGGTATCTGTCTAAACAAAGCACTGCCTAAAAACGGCGCCGAATCTAGCAAGTGTATTGATCGATTTTTCAATTTGGCTATCCGTGCCTTCATGGCCAACAGGGGCATTTGGGAACCGATTTTTCTACACGGCCCATCAATCTCGTTCGCACATGAAGATAAAGATGTAGATACCTATCTGGATGCTTTCAGTGATTTGCTTGACGCCTTTCAAACGATGAGAATCGATGTCTGAAATCATCAAATGAGTGATGTAATACAATTAAAGCAAACTGGAGCGGAACTAAATTGATTATGGCGAGATTGCCTTAATAGGACTTGATGAAATATGATTAAGCCCGGATCACCTTAACGAAGATAGATAACTATGTCGGCTTATCATATCCAGAGAAAAATTCGCATTGATGCTACCCAAAACCGGGTGAACGCTGCTATTCGTGACTTTAATGAATGGCCAAAATGGTCTCCCTGGCTTTGCATGGAGAAAAATGTTGATCTGAAATACCAGGGTCAACCAGGAAAACCTGGCCATGGTTACCAATGGGAAGGCAAGATGGTCGGTGCTGGTGGAATGGAGATGACCTCTACATCTGATGAAAACCATGAAATGTTATTGACGTTCCTAAAGCCTTTTAAATCCAGGGCGAATGTCATAATGAATGTCATCGCAGTGGGTGAAGATGAGACTGATGTAACATGGCATATGCATGGAAAGTTGCCATTTTTCATGTTTTTTATGTTGAATACCATGAAAGCAATGATCGGTTCGGATTATGACCGTGGGTTAAAGATGCTGAAAGACTATGTGGAAACTGGGGATGTTCAGTCCGATATCGAGCTGGTGGGTGTGGTGGAGACAGATCCATTTTCTTATGTTGGAGTGAATGCTTCCTGCTCAATCGGGGATATTGGTGAATCAATGAATTCGCTAATGGAAGCCTCCATGGAATTGATCGAGACAGAAAAACTGATTGTCTCAGGCCCGCCCGGAGCAGTTTATCATGACGTCGATTTCGTTGAGCAGAAGTGTCGTTATATATTGATGAACCAGGTAGATTCTGTGGAGGGTATCAAAAACGGTGAAATAGGCTCTGTTTCAAGAGTTAAAGCAATCAAGGTGATTCATAAGGGAAGCTACCGTCATCTTGGCAACGCCTGGAGTGCCGCCATGAGTTACTTGCGATACCAGAAACTGAAGCCGTATAAAACCGAAAGTCCGTTTGAGCTTTATTTGAATGACCCAAATGATACAGACGACGGCGACCTCATAACGGAAATTTTTGTTCCGATCAGATAGCTTTAGCGTCCCGGATGCAATGGTTTGATACATGGGGATTGATACATGGGAATTAATAAACGGCCAGGTTTCAGATATCCAGGATATCCAGCTCTTCGCGATCCTGAAAAGATACTCGTCTAACCCGGTATCCGCCTCGGATTACCTTGGCCACATAGTAACCTCGGTAGTAACTTCGACAAAATTTTTTCATCAGTGGCGTTTTGATAAACACCACTGATGAAATCAATAATTTCAGGGAGTATGATTACTTTTTAAGCACGCCTTTCAGGTATTGGCCAGTGAATGAATGCTGATTGCTCGCGACATCCTCAGGCGTGCCGGTGGCCACAATCTGTCCGCCTCCATCTCCACCCTCAGGGCCAAGATCGACCAACCAGTCAGCGGTTTTTATGACGTCCAGGTTGTGCTCTATGACGATGATGGTATTGCCGTGGTCCCTTAGACGGTGGAGAACCACAAGAAGCTGGCGAATGTCATGGAAATGGAGGCCGGTAGTTGGTTCGTCCAAAACATAAAGGGTTCTGCCAGTGTCCCTTTTAGAGAGCTCCCTTGAGAGTTTTATCCTTTGGGCTTCACCACCAGAAAGCGTAATGGCACTTTGTCCCAGGGTAATATAACCAAGCCCAACATCCAACAGCGTGTCTAGTTTTCTTTTGATAACAGGGATTGCGGAGAAGAAGATCGATGCTTCTTCAATGGTCATCCCGAGCACTTCACTGATATTTTTCCCTTTGTATCGGACATCCAGGGTTTCACGGTTATACCTGTCTCCCTTGCAGACATCACAGGGAACATATACGTCTGGTAGAAAATGCATCTCCACTCGAATTAATCCATCCCCTTGACAGGCTTCACAGCGCCCGCCCTTGACATTGAATGAGAAGCGTCCTGGCTTATAACCCCGGGCTCGCGCCTCCTGGGTATTGGTGAACATTTCTCGGATGTGAGTAAATAGACCGGTATAAGTT